>Ga0209355_1000752_pt1 | contig 19073 bp, 11 predicted proteins | sample LauGreSBDMM110SN_3_FD_187563 | JGI IMG/M metagenome (GOLD analysis project Ga0209355, IMG submission 187563) | Freshwater lake microbial communities from Lake Michigan, USA - Sp13.BD.MM110.SN (SPAdes) (version 2) | ecosystem: Environmental > Aquatic > Freshwater > Lake | place: Lake Michigan...
AAAAATTATAAATATTTAAAGTAACTGTTCAAGCCTCAAGACCGGTAAGGACAGTAGCAGCTCCAACTGTAACCTTTCTTTGTTGACATCATTCATAGTATCTTATTTTAAGATTAATACATATTGTTGTCTTTTAATTCAGACCGAATTATAAAAAGTCCTAGAATTTGTAAAGAAATAATAAAGTTTCAATCAACTGTTTGTTAAAACAACGCTAAAATTACAACAACTGTACCGCTCATGAAAAGTAAATTTTTCGGTCTATAGATATAAAATATTTTTCCATACAACCAGTTGTTCCAAAGAGTCCAAATAAAGACGGTTAGCTTCCTTTTTGCTCCACTCATGAACGAAAAGATCACTTTCTGTATATAATGCCATTCTGGAGAATAGAAGATCAACTGTCTCTTTAAAGACAGTTTCAAAGGAAGCATCATTTTCATTCATTCTATTCTTCGCTAATGTGAATATCGTACAACGATCTATATCGTAAGCACTTAGAAGATCTGCTTCACGAACGATGTGATAAGCACTTTGGTACTCGCCTAATGAAGGGTAGCCAACTTTTTTTACTGTGGAGTAAGACATCGTTTTCATTATTGTTTTTGACATCTCGATCTCTTCATCTGTAAGAAGGTCCGAACATTCTGTCTGCAGAAAAGTATCCATCGCCGTGAGACCTATATCGGTATCGACATATTTTCTATCAAACGTGTCATGAAGAAGACTGCTGGTAATAATAATATTCTTTTGGTCTATCAAGTAAGGTTTTCCAATGAGTTCGCTCTGAAAAATTTGCTGGGCGAACTGTACAACTTTCATCGCATGTCCGATTCCATGTGACTCATCGATCTCATATTTATTACATGCAATCATAACATAGTGTAAGCATTTGTTAACCAGAAAAAAACGCATTTTATTTTCTATTTATAGAAGAAAATTATGAGCTATCATGTGTTTTTTTAAATTTATTCTTTTCAAATAAAAAAATCTAAATTACTAAGTACTACTTTGTACACTTCTAAAATACTGTTCTATAGGTCGTTGACCTGTACGTTTCATCTCAATTCGTTTCAAAATATCGTCAAATAATAGTTCTTTCACTTCTTGTACTCGCAGTGTCTCCATTTTCTTTCTTACGACTTCAGGATCGGTTATCTTCAAGGAAAGGTCATGATGAATCTTTTGAAAGTAATCAGGACTCTTTTTGTAGTGTGGTAAATTTTCTACATCAAGGGCAAAAATTTGGGAAATTGGTTTTAAAAGTTGGTGCGTGATGTAGAATTCATAGTCAATCTTCAAGTTATTCGCTTTGATAAACTCTGGACTTTCCACTCGCTCTCCTTGTAACTTAACTTTGGTCTTACCCATATCAATGTAAACATAGTTGATTCTATCATTCGACTGTGGTTTTCCTTCTCCTCGTTCAGTTATCCTATCGGCCAGTACCTTGTGTACCACGGCATCGGGATTGTCATAGGAGCCTTTTAAACACTTTGAAATCACGAAGTATTCGATGGGAAACTCTCCTGCGATCAACTTTCCAAGATCCTCTTCAAGCACATGGGTTGCTTTCACAATGTCATGATCGTAAAGAATACAATCAATGATTTTTCCGTAGATATGTTTTAGTATAATGGCATTATCTCTCCTTTTTAAAACAATCCCCATGCTTGTATTTTTGAATTTCACAATATCGTCTTCATATTTAAGTCCTACGTAACGTTTCTTGCTGAAAAGAATAAAAGGAGTGAAAGTTTTTTCGTATTCCAAACAATGGGGTGGTTCCAGGTACTGCTGAAATTGTCTTGATGCTTCCTGACCAAGTTCAATGGATCGTTGTAAAGCTTTTTTCCCTCTTAACTCGTCTCCGTTCTCGTCCAATAAAGAAAATTGTACAAAAATAGAATCCGTATTGTGAACAATGGTATCTCCCGTACCCGCCGCAAAATGATGATTTTCCGTGGTCAAGTCATACACATACCTACTTTTATTATATGGAAGTTCCAAAACAGAGAGTACAAGTTCTCCCTTATGACACGATGGATACATGGTCTCTGCTGCAGATGCTTCAAAACAAATCTCGTCCGAAAGAGGCGTAACATGATATGTATTAACTTTCCAATTTAAACTCTGTGCTATCCAACGTAATTGAGCAATTACAACTGGACTTTGAAAGGTGAGAGCAATTATTGATTCACCACACATATGAATAAGGCCATGTAGTGGTTTACAACATTTTGCAGCGTCTTGAATCCCTTTCCAAAACTGCTCCCGATTTTCATGAGTCTGTAAATAATGCATTGAGATGTATTTATTGACACCTTTATACAAAAAAACACGATATTTCATGGTAAGTATAGAAAATTCCAATGAACATCGAGCGATGTGGAGGTCGATGTCTTCGCAACAATGACGACAACTATCAAAACAACATGAACTTATGTCTTCTTTGGGGTCAAGTAGCCGAATCGTATACGAGTCCAATCCACTGGTAATACTCAATACAAGATTTGGATATAACTTCTTACACAAGTCACTATATGGAATAATAATTTCTTGCATGAAATACGGCGATACTGATAAGGACCAACTATTTTCCGTACACTGTCCCAGTAGAAAGAAAAAGCCCATTAATCGACATTCATCTGAGCAATACGAAGAAAATATTCCATCCAAGTCTTGTATGAAGAACATTCTTTCTTTCAGCAGTTTTGTAACTCCAGGAACAAGATCCAATGGTGTCACTTCTTGACCTTGATCATTCAAGAGCGAATGGTCGCTTGTTACATCAACATAACCAGTTTCTGTTTCCACCCGATACATTTTCTTTTCTTTCGCTAGTTTATGTTTCATGACATACTGCAGAGGTGTCCAACCTTCAGATGACCATGTTTCCAAATCATTCACTTTGAAATATTGTTTATCTGAGAAATTAACGTGTTCACCATCTTTCATAGATTCGCATTTCTGCACATAAAACCCAATTTCTTCAATCTCGGAAATTTCACAGATCATGATCTCTTTCGTAGAAATAAAGCGTAAACATACAGGTGTATCTGCTGCTACACTGTCTCCGTACACAATTTTTGATCCAGGAAACTCTCTAATGACAAAATCCCTTGCCATGAATAAATGATGCCTCCCACCTGCTGTTGTACATGCTGCAATATCTTTGAAATAAATGGGATTCACTGCTGCACCAATACTTCCATATAAACTGTTTGCAGTAACTTTATATGCCAATTGTAAACCCTCTAGAACTGCAAGTTTAAAAGGATCTGTCTCTGTGGTCATCATTTTTCTAGTAGCTTTTCGCTTGGCAAGAAGTTTCATAAGAATCCGAGGAATAATACCTCGATCGTCGTCAATAATTTTGCCGGTTTCGTCTTTATTTGGTTGTCGAAATCTACACTTCTTCGTCGGCATATCTGCATTTCTTTCCTTTTTCACTGTTTTGCCTTTTCTTCGATAAATGTAATTATCATATTCGATATCCTTCACAGCAATTCCCATTTCTGTCAACTTGAGCAATCCTTTGTCTCCAAGATACTCTTCATCTAAAATGATAGAACAATGGCTCAAATTGCAACTAATCATAGTAGATGGATATAAAGAAGAAAAATCCAATGTTGTTATACACTCGGTATCTTTGATATAAATTTTTGCAGCAGGTTGGAGCACACATGCTCCTTCATATCCTTCGGTAATTTCTTCCTTCTGTATTTCCAGAGATAATAGTTTCGTCTTTCGTGGAAGTTTTACAGAATCAGTCCAAGGTTTTGTTGAAGATAATGATTTCGTTACTACTTCTTCCTCATCTTCACCATCACTTTCAGCTCCTCCCCCCTTTAAGACTTCTTCGTTTACTTCAATAAACTCCTTTAAGACTTCTTCGTTTACTTCAATAAACTCATAAACCTGATCAGCACAAGAGTCGTCGTCATTATCTCGTGAAAACCCCCCATCTTTTTGGTGAAATGGAATCAGATAATTATTGTTCCGACATTCATATGCCACAAGCGAATATGTTTTAATTCCTTGGCCACGAAGAAAGATGTATTCCAGAGGTGTGTAACATACACTAGACATGCCCATATTATTTGCTATGATTTCAAGCTTCATCAGTAAATTGGTACAGAGAAGACAATCCTGAATACAGTATTTGGCTATAATTCCTCTTTCCATATCACCTTCATTCTGCAGTCGGAAAATATCATTGACAGAAACATCATCTTTTTTCAAACCCCATGAGAATTTACGTCCTGGATATCCACATGAAATAAAATCAGCTGGTGAAGAAACAATAAAGGAAGGATCGCTATCGCTTTCTGCCCCTTTTACCGCTATAATTTCAAATTTATGGCCACCGAAAATTGTATCATTGAGTAGACTTTTGCAGTCATGAAACGTGACATAGTCTCCTATATTTAGTGCATATATATTGTCTGTTACAATAGTGGTTCTTCCTCCTTCTTCTAATACAAATGAATCGACTTTTCCGTTAATGAAATGAGAAGCCACGTCATCCAATTTATAAGATGTCAATTTATGGTCTCTCATGATCACTTTCAGTAAATCAATGTTGACCGATCCCGGTATATCAATGAAATACAGCTTGTTTTCTCCAAGTCCAGCTGATATAAGTTCTTTCTCAATAAATTTGCATCTATGTTCTGTGTTGCGTTTACTGAGCTTCTGAAATTCATGTGTAATTTTCAACTCTTGTGCTCTTTCCCAAAGAAATTTGTAATCAAAGCCCATTGTGTTATATCCACAGATAATATCGGGCGTCTCATTCATAATCAGCGTTCTCCATCTTAACAACACGTCCTTTTCCGTCTGACATGGTTCGACCACGATTCCAGAAAGCGGACAACAACCTCCTAGTGTAATTATATGTTTCAGATATGGCTCTTTTTCACCATATCTCGAAAAAACACTTCCGATTTGTGTAACACTATCTCCTGCAACTTTAGGAAACTGAAGAACTTCCAGTTCCTTCGTCAAAGCAAAGATAAGTTCATCTTTTGCTTTTTTCGCTTCTGTTTTCGTGAGCGTTTTCATACTTGGAATATTTCCTCTCAGTATACTAAGGGCCCTTTCTGCGAAAGGCTCGACATGAGACTCCAAGAAAGTGACTTCTTTTTGTACGATATTACCATCTCTATCCAAATCAATGGGTTTGCCATCTCTATTTAAAACAGGAACTTTTGTTTTGATGACAGGGGCTTTACCACATTCTAGATAAATCAAAGAAATCTCAGAGACATCAAGTTTGGAATTAATCGGGTAGCCAAATGCATATTGAATCCAAGTTTTGGTTGGAAAGGCTGTTTTCTTGGCAGTCAAATAATACTTTAAGGCTTTAGAAACGAGTTCCTTACAGAATTTCAAGTAGTTTTTTTTGGGAAGTGGAAAGTCGCCGTGAGCAGAACTGGCTTCAATATCAAATGTCATGATGGTGAAAGGAGCAGTTTTCACATCACGTTCTCGACACGCCGTGATATGTTTGCATGATACTTCTACACACTTTGAAGCAAGAGACCGCTTCTGTACGATTTTGTACTTCTTCGCAGGAATTTGCATCCATCCACTTGGGTTGAGATCTCGTTCATGAAAAAATCTTAGAATAGGTTCTAAATTGTTTTCAAAAAGGGAAAATTGGTGATAAAAAGTCTCTCCAAAGTCAGAGAAAATATCCACACAGCATGTTTCTTTTGAACTCAAGACGGTTGCAAGTTTGCGACGGGCCGTATCTGTTGTAAAGTAAATCGGTAGAAATGGTTTTTCTTCTTCAAATTGGTACCCATAAAATTTCTTTCTCCAGATGACTTCGCTATAACAACTCCCTGAGTCACTGACAATACAAAGATCCGAACGATACTCAATTGGAATATGTTCACGGAAAATTGTCAACAGTTTTACAATACCGTTGTCGGTGAATTGACTAGAAGGTAATTCGATGTAAAAGTAAGGTTTATAGTCATTGACAACAACATGAATGCAATTTCCGTCTTCGTCTCTCCCAAAAATCTCAATGATTATATAGTTGGGATCTAACTGTCTCTGTCTCTCGTGAACGAACCAAGATAGTGCATTGAAGATGATAGGCTGAGTCTTATCCATATGTATTAGGTAGTAATTATAGTCTTATATCATATTAAGATAGGAATTGTCATATAGAATTAAATCTCATGTTCACTTTTTCCATATTTTGCGTAAATCTGTCGATTCGAGTCCTTGTATGAAACTATAGTATAAAAATATGGTACCATTATAATGTACATATTAGTTTAAAATTATATACTAAAATTTAACAGATGAATCATAAAATAAAAACAATGAGCTACATTCAGAAAATTACACCAACATCTATATCGTTTTTTCAGAAGGTCAAAACTGTTTTGTACGGAGTAAGATTTTATCTGGGTCTGGCTCTTATTTTTATAATTGTGAACTCAATCACAAGAAATGGTTTCGACCCAAATAAAAATTTCAACTATATAGTGAACCGGTCAGAAAAAGGCACACTCTGTAATGGTATCCATTTTGATACCCAAACGTATAGTTATTCGTCATATGCCAGTATTTTAGAAAATACTTTGAAAAGAGCGAATGACTTAGAGACCAATGGAAATAAAGTTATTGATATTCAAGTAGATACTTACGTCAGTTTTCTATCTGGATTTGCAAAGAAAGGCTTGAAGATAGTGAAAAATAATATAGGAGGAGTTGCTTCAGGTGGCATTTCTGTCAAGAAGAAACGGAAAACAGTTCCCACCAAAAAAGTCACTATCTCTAACACAAAACCTGAAGAATCTAGTAGTAGACAAACAAAGAGTAGTAGTCTCGGTTTCTTAAGTCAAGCTTTCTTGGCATTCATGGTAAAACTTGCAACAGTTGAAAATACAACGTCTATTATTTTATACAAAAAACAGCAATCAGTTCCTAACACTATAGAAATAATTTCTTGTAAGTACATAAAATCTAGTTATCAAAATCATGAAAATATTATTGAAAATTTCTTAGTTAGTTGTGGTTCTCCAGAAGTCATAAGTCTTAATTTTGATACATTTAAAGATGTGGTCTTTTCTTTGGAAAATACGTATCTCACAATGTTTTACAGAGTTTCTGATGAGGCCAAATTGCAAGAAATTACATCAAAAACTATTAATCATGTAAACATTCTTTTTGGAAAACTCTGTGAAAAATATACGATATGTTCTCTTTTTGTTGACTGGAAAGATGTAGGGAATAAAAATAAAATTGGATGCATGCTAAACTATTATAAGTATACACAATATGAACATTTACTAGACGTCGTGGTTAAAAAAGCAAACAGTTTAGAGGAGAAAATTCTCAGTATTCAGTTAGATACTTTTACTTCCAATGAAAATCAACAAGTCACTTACGTAGCTATTTTTTACGCTACTCATTCCAAAAAAGTTGGTTCAATAGGTTTTGTAAATTACTCTTCCTTATATAAATATCATACTGAAATTTACTCTGATCTATCTAAAAAAAAATGTACCGAAATTAAACTACCAGCTTCAAAAGTATCTATAAATATCGATTCATGGAATAGATATACAGAAAATACGAATGTAACTTTATTCTATTATGCATAACAGGGATCTGTAGTGTTTTCAGAGCGGTACAAAAACGTGGCAACAAAAAGTTTTAGACAGCTAAATTAGAGGTAAAAGTTTTTTTTCCCTTTAAGACTGTTGGCGTGCAAGCATCTGACCGTAGAAAACAGCTGGATCAGAAGTAAAAGTCGTCTGTTCTCTCAAGGCTGTTGGCGTGCAAACAGTTGCTTTCTTTCCTTGAAACCTTTCGTTGAGACGAGGAAGGATGCTACAAATGTGGCTTGCGTGCCTGTCCACTTCTTTTTGAAGATTGGTGGTCATCACTTCAGCGCCTGGAAATAAAGTACCATTGGTGCGTACAGATGCAACGAATTCAAAAAAGTCCGTCTTTGGAAGAAACTTTTTCATGTACTCCAAATCAAGTGTTGTTCCTTCGGAAAACATCTTATCTACCATCTGACGGCTGTAAATTAGATCCACTTGACGAACCGAAATATTAGCAGGCCAGAAATTCAATACATCTGTGATACCATCACCTTCACTAGTGATTACAAGTTCATTGGTAGACTCGTCGCCACTCCAAGAAGCTATCGTAGCAACGTTATCATATAGAATATTTTTGGTATCTATATCACCCGTGACAACTTTACCATAGGAATCGCCAGTTGTGTCAACATTTGTCAATGAATATGGAATCACGTCGGATATTGTAATTCTGTTCTTATCCACCCCTGAAATTTTTAGCCCAAACGCAGGTAAGACTAAAAGTTGCGTTTGGTCGGACAATCCCAGAAGTTTTGCATGTTGTAGAGTTGAAGTGTCAAGTGTTTCAGTAGAAAAATGATCTACAATGAAGGAGAACCCTTTCTCGAAAATTTTCTTGAATCTTGATCCAGGTGGAAACGGAGATTTGGCAAAGACCGTCATGTTTTCAATTTCATCAGCTCCTTGAGGGGTAAACCACACCTTCATTCCATCAAAATACGTTGCGTTCACTTCAAAGTCAACCGACTGGGTAATCTCTTTAATATCGCCTGTAGCTAGCACAATTTGAATTTTATATGGAACTGCCGAAAGTTGTACAGTGATCACCTGTCCAATACGAGTGGATTTTATATCAATGTTCTTCAAGGTACATAGCCGTCCTCGACTAGATTCTTCTAGAGTTGCGTTTAATTGCGAAACATGGTCTTTCTCTACTTTCAAAAGAAATTTCAACAACTCTTCTGCTCTGGAAATTGTTTGAGCTTCATCGAGACCATGTATGAAAAGGTCCAGATCCTTGACTGGCTGATTCACTAAAATGTTTATGATTGCACCACCCATGAGCACAACATTAGTCCAATCCATTTTTGCTAAAAAGGGAGCTAGGGAAAAAATTATGGACCGATACGTGTCGCTCCCCATATCTCTTAATTTTGTAAACTTTGGATTGAAAAGCGTGGGTCTTTGAAAATTCCAGATTCTTCCACCTCGGTTGATGTCGTCAAGATTTGTTATTTCTCTTCTTGTAGTGCCATTTCCTGGACCTCCAAATGTAGTGTGAATCATTTTTCGTAAAACTATTCTGAGGATGAAGTTATGATTTATTTTCAGAGCGGCTTGATTTCCGACAAAAAAAAAGACATCAATTTTTTTTGTTAAAAATAATTATGGTACGACTATAATTATTTGTTTTATTACTACATTATATGGTAGATGTCATTTCCAATGGTAGTAATACTCATTTGACTTTTGGTTTTGGTTTTGACTTTTGACTTTTGGTTTTGACTTTTGACTTTTGACTTTTGGTTTTGACTTTTGACTTTTGGTTTTGACTTTTGACTTTTGCTTTTGACTTTTGACTTTTGGTTTTGACTTTTGATTTGATTTCGACTTTTGACTTTTGGTTTCGACTTTTGACTTTTGGTTTCGACTTTTGGTTTCGACTTTTGACTTTTGGTTTTGACTTTTGGTTTTGACTCGGGGTCTCGGGGTATCAAAAAATAAAATTATAATTATAATAGAATAAAATTTTATCTTTTGCAGATGAGAGACAAGTTCGCTCCGAGTTCACAAAAACAAAAATGTTGACATATTTTGAAATTTTAAGAGAACTTTGGCCTTAAAGAGCAGACGAGTTCTCAAAAACAAAAATATTGACCTATAATAATTATTATAAGACAACAGACTGACTTCACAAAAACAAAATGTTACCTGAACCAAAACCATTATCCCGCATTTCATCAGCTCCTTGAGGGGTAAACCACACCTTCATTCCATCAAAATACGTTGCGTTCACTTCTGACTGCTGCTGCTTCTCCTCCTGCATTTGGCGGCGATACTCGTCAAGTATACCTAACTTTTCCTGGGTATCTTCGAAGTTAATTCTTTCCTGCTTCTGCTTCTCCTACTGGGTTTCGTCGAAGTTCATTATAATTATTTGATAAGTACAAATACTATTATATACTACTTCTTACTATTATTTTTTATTACTTCTTAATTTTTTATTACTTCTTACTATTATCTATGTACCAGATTTTTTAGTCCTGTTTCGAAAAACCTATATATATGACACAAAAAATTACTGTTAATAACATTCCTTCTATTTTATTTCTGGACAACGATCAAGAAAATATCACCGATATATCAAAACATCTAAAGTTCCTGGAAGTAATAAAAGTCGATGATAGTGTTCCCAATATGTTTGCGACCGGTTCAAACCCAAAACGATCGTATACGAAGTACTTTGTAAAAAAACGAAATGAGTATGCAATTCTCAGTGAACGATTAGGAGACGAACCGTATATTCCATCAAATGGAATCACCAAGAGCAATATCACCGAGATTGATACGTGGTTGAAGAAATCGATGAAAGTCACAACAAGAATTATTCTTTTCGACTGGGATCGGACTATTTCGGTTGTTGAAGGATTTCTTAATTTTACCAAGATTGTCGACGATACAATGGAGTATCTACTTGGTGGTGAAAAACGAGTAAAAGAGTTGCGGTCATTATTCAAGAAGCTACACAAAAATAAAGTACACGTATTTATTGTCACCAATAATTCGGCGGCCGATGACTTACGTAAGCTCTTCTTGGCACTGATTATGTATATAGATCCTGCCTTTAAGGACGACAACCTTGTATGTTCAGCCAACGAAAGGTCGAAGAGTGTGGCATTACTCAAGTCGAAGTCATTCACGGACTTGTATGGAACTGAGACACTTTCTAAAAAACTATCATCACCACCATGGTTTACTAGAAAAAAAATGATGATTGTAGCGTCTGTAGCGTCTGCAGCCGCCACGGTAGCAATTGTAAATAATTATAAAAAAACCATTTAGAACAGAATGGATGAAAGTTTATAAGTGATTTAGTTCAACACAATTCGTAGATACAATCTACTTGGTAGGAACGTATGTATCGTCACCAATAACTCGGCGACTGATGACTTCATGACTTCCGTTAACTCTTTTTGGCATTGGTAAAGTATATCACTATAGATCCGCTACGAAAACTGTCCACACGAAAAAAAGAAAAATTAATCTCTTGAAAGTACTGTAAAAAATAACAGATTTAAAAATTATAATATTGGGTTATACGAGAGAAAAGTATAAAGAATCATGAATACAAAGTACGGTATAGTCAGTTTGTTATCGGATGATGTTTCAACCGATAGTAATATTCAAATGGATAACATGGGAGGAGTCAATTCTTCTGTAACACCATCGCCTTTTTATCCAATTGGTCTTCGAATGTCTTCCTCGTCAAATGGTATCTCGACAGTCTTTTTACCTTTGATATATACAGCTTTGATATCTTTCATCATCATTGTACTTTCCTATCAGTGTCGTGACTCGATTGTAGATAAGTCGGACAAAGTGATGTTATCTTTTTTCTACATGAGCACTCTTCTTCTATCCATTGTTATCATATACATGACATATGGTACTTCCTCTATAAACCCATGGTATTTCTTGGTCGTAGTATCCATGTGGACTTTGTGTACAATTTACGATTCGTCTGAACTTTTACGAGTTCAAATAGAGAAGACGGATGCGAGTGTCGAAATCATGAAAAATAAAATTGAAGAAGATAATGTCAGTGAAGTTGTCGAAATAAAAGGAAAGAAAGAGTCTGATTCCATGTCTACCAAGCTTTCGGAGTTATCCAAGGATCCTATTCGGGACCATACATCGTATATGTTTGATACGGCTGGATATAACATTTCCGACTTTGTATATAATATGGGCGAGGTTACTCGTTGAAAAGCATCATAAAAATATGTGACTTATATTGTACTTGAATTGTTTAACTGCTTATTACCATATAGAACAGAGCAATATTTATGTCCGAAGAAGCAGAAGAAGCAGCAGCATCAGTATCGCCTTATACTACACTAATCATAGGTGGAGGAGGTATCGCTGGTTTTTGTTACTTAGGAATTTTGAACTACCTAGAAAAAATTCGTTACTTGGATCATATAAACGCATATGTAGGTTCATCGATTGGTTCTATTGTGGCATTTCTATTTAATATTGGTTATAATAGTACATGTTTACAGCTTGTTATAGAAAAGTTATCCTTTCCTGAAGTCACGGAAATAACCGTTAATGAATTAATGGAGTTCATCGATACATTAGGGTTAAAATCTCCGTCTGAGATACTTGAAGCAGTTGTGGTTTTTGCAAGGAAGAAAGGTTTTCATAAAGACGTCACATTTTCACAACTTTTCAAAAAGACCGGTAAAAAACTTTATCTCACAGGAACATGTATCAATACCCGAGATATCGAAGTTTTCTCATGTGATAGATATCCTGGAATGAAAGTTTTTGACGCAATTAGAATCAGTATCTCCATACCGTTTTTCTTTAAACCCATGACTCTAAATGGTCACTGTTACATAGATGGTGCCTTCCTGGTGAACTGTTACCTCGATATCTTGAAAAAAGAATTGAAAGACACAAAGGCTATTGCGTTGGATCTGTTTTTTCCTAGAGATGAAGAGTGTATAGCAAATGATGAAAATATTGAACTATGGTCGTTTGCAAAGAATGTTTACCTCAGCAAAGTGCACTATGAACATCAAGAAATGATTCATAAAGCTAAAAATGAAAACTGGTTTACATCGAAGAATACTCTCTATATACCACTTGAAAGAAGAAATATGTCTTGTTTTAATTTTGATTTATCAGAAGAAGAAAGGCGTTCAATGTTTTTTTATGGCTACGACTCTGTGAAAAAAATTATCGAAAAATTAGAAAGAAGTGGAAACTGCGGAAAATAAAAAATTCTAAGACTTTCTAACTGCACTGATGCTCAGGATCAATAGGAAGTACTCTCTGATACATGGCCTCGGTTGCAACAAGGTCTCCTCTCTCATGCAGCAAAACATCATAATTACACATAATTACATCATAATCAGAGTATGCACTTTCCCTAGAGCGCTCACATCGGTTACTCCAGAACAGTGAGTGAGATTCAGAGTATGCACTTTCCCTAGAGCGCTCACATCGGTTACTCCATCACAACCAGTGAGATCAAGAGTATGCACTTTCCCTAGAGCACTCACATCGATTACTCTAAAACAACCATGGAGAATCAGAGTATGCACATTCCCTAGAGCGCTCACATCGGTTACTCCAGAACAACCAGTGAGGTTCAGAGTATGCACTTTCCCTAGAGCACTCACATCGATTACTCTAAAACAACCATGGAGAATCAGAGTATGCACTTTCTCTAGAGCGCTCACATCGGTTACTCCAGAACAACCAGTGAGGTTCAGAGTATGCACTTTCCCTAGAGCGCTCACATCGGTGACTCCAGAACAAAGCCAGAGAGTCAGAGTATGCACTTTCCCTAGAGCGCTCACATCGGTTACTCCAGAACAATTCCAGAGAGTCAGCTTATGTACGTTCCCTAGAGCGCTCACATCGGTTACTCCAGAACAATTCCAGAGAGTCAGCTTATGCACTTTCCCTAGAGCGCTCACATCGGTCACATCACAATGAGTGAGATTCAGAGAGTGCACTTTCCCTAAAGCGCTCACATCGGTTAGTTTAGGACAATAACTGAGATTCAGAGTGTGCACTTTCCCTAGAGCGCTCACATCGGTCACATAACTGAGGCTCAGTGAAATCTGCATGCTTGGAAACTGAACTCTCGAGTAGACATAGATGCGGAAGGTATCGTCTAGAGCGAATCTCATCGCAACATTGTCCTTCAAGGATAAATAGATAACTTCTTTTCTTTCTTCACCGTTCCACAGGTACTTGCAGGTCGTGAATAGAATGGATAAATTCGTGTACTGGGAAATTACTCGAAACAGCGCTATCGGAAGGCGATAAAAAACAATAGTAGAACTGTATATCATCTTATGAAATACGATGAAATTATGATGTTTTGTAAATGAAAATCTGTTCAAGACTTTTTTTTATGGCTACGACTCTGTGAAAAAAATTATCGAAAAATTAGAAAGAAGTGGAAACTGCGGAAAATAAAAAATTCTAAGACTTTCTAACTGCACTGATGCTCAGGATCAATAGGAAGTACTCTCTGATACATGGCCTCGGTTGCAACAAGGTCTCCTCTCTCATGCAGCAAAACATCATAATTACACATAATTACATCATAATCAGAGTATGCACTTTCCCTAGAGCACTCACATCAGTTACTCTAGAACAACGAGTGAGATTCAGAGTATGCACATTCCCTAGAGCACTCACATCAGTTACTCTAGAACAATAACTGAGATCAAGAGTATGCACTTTCCCTAGAGCGCTCACATCGGTTACTTCAGAACAACGAGTGAGATGCAGAGTATGCACTTTGCCTAGAGCGCTCACATCGGTTACTCCAGAACAATAACTGAGAATCAGAGTATGCACTTTCCCTAGGGAACTCACATCGGTTACTCCAGAACAAAAACTGAGATCAAGAGTATGCACTTTCCCTAGAGCGCTCACATCGGTTACTCCAGAACAATTATAGAGATCAAGAGTATGCACTTTCCCTAGAGCGCTCACATCGGTTACTCCAGAACAATAACTGAGATCTAGAGTATGCACTTTCCCTAGAGCGCTCACATCGGTTACTCCAGAACAATTCCAGAGAGTCAGAGTATGCACTTTCCCTAGAGCGCTCACATCGCTTACTCGATTACAACATCTGAGACTCAGAGTATGCACTTTCCCTAGAGCGCTCACATCGCTTACTCGATTACAACATCTGAGACTCAGAGTATGCACTTTCCCTAGAGCGCTCACATCGGTCACATCACAATGACTGAGATTACCATCGAGAGTAAGAGTATGCACTTTCCCTAAAGCGCTCACATCGGTTACTCCATCACAACCATAGAGAGCCAGAGTATGCACGTTCCCTAGAGCGCTCACATCGTTTATTTGATTGCTATGGAGATTGAAAGATATCTGCATGCTTGGAAACTGAACTCTCGAGTAGACATAGATGCGGAAGGTATCGTCTAGAGCGAATCTCATCGCAACATTGTCCTTCAAGGATAAATAGATAACTTCTTTTCTTTCTTCACCGTTCCACAGGTACTTACAGGTCGTGAATAGAATGGATAAATTCGTGTACTGGGAAATTACTCGAAACAGCGCTATCGGAAGGCGATCAAAAACAATAGAACTGTATATCATCTTATGAAATACGATGAAATTATGATGTTTTGTAAATGAAAATCTGGTCAAGAAATTTTGACTTATATCTTCATAGATCTCATATTTTGTAAATGTTTATATTTTTTGTCTGTATTTTTTTTACTTTTTTTATGATATTTTTTTCCACCACTGATAGGATTACGTTTACCAAAGAGCCTAGTGGACACTCTTGGTATAGTACTAATAACAACGGGTAGATCCCCATATGCTTCATATACGTCCGACCTTTTTACCACAGTGGCATCAACATTCACAACATCCGTGGATTGAGAGTAAGAAAAAACGATGTACATCGACAAATCAGCATATATGAACTCCTTTAGAATCTGTTTACTTCGCACAAGTGATGCCATTTCAACATCAAGTCCTTTGACTTCTTTTGAACTAATAAAGTATTCGGAATCTTCTATATTTATACGCATCACGAAATGAAGTTCAGATACCCCTTTTTTCATCAACTGTTCTACACTAAAAGATGTTTTTAATAGGTAAGCACTTGGAAATGGCATCTCACCCTTTCTACGCAAGGTCATGAGACGCATTACATTCGTGGTGGTACGAAACATTTTTGTATCTCTCCAATTTTCAGCACTCTTACTGAGGAAACCTTGTGTTACAAGGGGTTTTTGAATGCGACCTTTCACAATTTCGATTAATTTATCAACTAAACCCGTAATTGGCATATAACCTTCCATCTCCAAAAATTTCTGTAAACGATGCATTAATTTCGAAGGTGTCAAGCTTTCAGGTTTTTCAAGCAAAGTTTCTAATTGTGAACTAGAAGCCACTTGTGTCTGTGATAATTCCATCTCTACAATTTCCACTTCTTTCAAAAAAACACGATTAATATGAGGTTTGGTAGAAAATCCAAACGAGTTCTCCTTTTCTAAAAGCTGTAGGGGAAATCGTGGGTGACATTTACTACTTGATAAAATACCACCCTTTTCATATCGACAACGTGGTTCGGATTCACATATGCTAGATGTTTTATTGAATAATTCGCATTTTGGCAAACAATTTTTTCCCTTGAAATTGCATCTGGATGTATTGCAACTCGTTTCGTCTGTATGGATTGAACATTCTGATTCAGATGATTTCGTACCGATATCACTCTGTACACTATCAATAGAAAGATCATAGACTATTCTGGCACTTGAAGAAAGTTCTGTTCCAGAAGAAGATGAATTCAAGGGTAAATGACAACTCACTCGATTGTTTGGATCGTGCATAGATTTGAATATTGCACAGTCCAAAGATGTAGCACGTAAAAGCGTAAGAAATGTTTCTAATGTAACTCCTTTTATCTTTGCTACTTTAAAAATCGAAGATTCGGTCCCTAGAAACCTACATTTCATCCTATCTTCATCAAATCCACAATAATCTTTCGAGTTGCAATCTGAAACAGTTGTCAAGTCACTACACTTACTTTGTAAAAAATCCATATCTTTAACTTTTTTTGTTCGCTGGGGTTTGGGAGAAAGATCAGTACCATATTTTTTTTGGGAATAGTTTCCATCTTGACCTCCATGTTGAATTCCAGACTCTACTGCTAGGCTCATATCACCACCGAACTCCTTCTTTGCAAGTTCAGATATTTGACCCATACTACTGGAAGACGATTTGCTAGGAACGTAAGACAGTGGATCCACCGTCTTGAAAGCATCACTTGTGATCATATATCGAAACACATCTACTTTCCATTGTTCGGGATAAGATAGACCCATGTGTGAACACATACGAATTGCTCTTGCTGTAATCTGGGACAAGAGAGCCATCGAACGAGGAGGTTCAAGTATATGAACTGCAGTAGTTGTCATCAGAGAAAGGCCTTCGCTGTACTTGGTATTTAAGATGATTAAATTAATTCTGGACCCGTCTATATTTGTTAAACTATTGAACAATTGTACTAAGACCTTCACTTTATACGCCTCTGTTATCTCACCATTCAAGACAACAAACCCTTTTGATTTATTATCGGATATGTCGGATATATCCAGTTCAACAAAAGCATCTTTTTTACCGGAGTTACACCAAGTATCTTTTCGAACTTCGTCTGCAAATTTAGGTCCGTATTTCTTTTGAAGAATAGAACTTACTTTGGTTTCATAGTCCCAATATGTCCAACCTTGACTTTGTAAGTATTTTGTCAGAGCGTAGATTCCAACATCTCCCGTAGAGGAAAAAATCATCTGTTTCCCCAGTCCTTGATCATAGCGTCCACTGATGATCTCAGTGACGATAGGTATCTTTGGAGCATATTCTTTAAATTGCGTAATGTTCCACTGATTAATTTCTGGACGATTATTCGCTACAGAACTGGAAGCTTTAAGTGATCCAGCACATGCTTTTGGTTTTTGACTTCCACTGGATTCATTATCCGTATCGATATCATCTACTTCAGAATCCGCATTTGATAGTGAACATGTTAGTGAAGCATCACCACTTTCCTTTAGCTCTTCTCTTCTCTTCTTCGCCCATCTATCCAGCATTACATCAGACATAGGTACATAGATAATGGGAAGGAAATTAGGTCTAGCGAACTGCGAGTAATTGAAATCAACTGGATAGTAAGATACCAACCCCCTTGTGATGGAAAGAAACTTTTCCTGATTAACGATTTGTCGATTACCATCAGTACCCACTGGACCGATGAAAAGAGTTTCAAATGCTGTTTTCGTTTTTGCTTCATCTAAAGATTCAAAAGTGTGACCACTGTAAGTAGATGCCCCGAAAAATTCTGGGAATCGTAAAGATGAAGAAGGTGGAATCAATAGATTCAACAAAATTCCTATTTCATAAGATTCTTGTTGAATCGGGGTCGCTGTTAAGAATACAAGTCGAACATTGGTAGCGTTTCTTATAGCAGACAATACAACTGCAGCTGCCATTGGGTCTGGATAAATTGGTTTGGAAAGTTGTTTGACCAAATTATGAGCTTCATCGATGATAATCAAAGTATTATTAAACAAAGCGTCTACTTTTGAATCTGCTTTTATTTGCCCTTTTAGCGTACCAAGTCCACTATTTACAACTCGAGTAGAACCATCGGGACCCAAATTACAGTCCAAATTCCATGGTGTTGCACCACATAGACGATTCGCCATTTCTTCGAAAGTAACGTAAACCATTTTTTTCTTAAGTATACCAGCTCTTTCTTCTGCTGTTTTCTTGGTGCCGAATAACATTGAGTCTCCTACTTTGGCAAGATCCTTAAGAAAATTTGCTTTCAAACCTGGTTTTCCGAGAAAGATAATTGTTCGACTCGGCTCTTTTTGAAGAAAATTGGACATCACGGATATTCCCACAAGTGTCTTACCAGATCCAAGGCCATGGTATACAAGGACTCCCCGATATTTAGTATCTGGATTAATATACGAACTCACTAAACTTTGATAAGGGCTTAAATCGTTCCATGTTATCATGCCAGATGGGAAAGAACATGAGTGTATGGGCTTGTTCCCGTTCTTCATGACGTAGCTACATGATCCACTGACACCGGAAAGTTTAGATGTAATCTTTTCGTTAAATTTTGCATCTGTTACAGGAGGCCACGATTCTTCTCGAGGTGAAGAAGAAATAGGAGTAGGAAATAAACCAGATGAAATCTCTAAATCATTTTGACTATTTCTTGAACAATACTTATTACCAGTTTCGTTTGCAACGACAGGACCATTTTCTACCTTCAATTTGTATGGTACTGTTTCTGATATTTTCATTTTTTTCTACTTTTAATTTGATCAGTCTTTCTTACTTTATATAAACTAGAAATTTCTTCAAAGATGATGTAGATTCATACATCAAATTTAATGATGTTAT
>Ga0209355_1000760_pt1 | contig 18913 bp, 23 predicted proteins | sample LauGreSBDMM110SN_3_FD_187563 | JGI IMG/M metagenome (GOLD analysis project Ga0209355, IMG submission 187563) | Freshwater lake microbial communities from Lake Michigan, USA - Sp13.BD.MM110.SN (SPAdes) (version 2) | ecosystem: Environmental > Aquatic > Freshwater > Lake | place: Lake Michigan...
GGTCGGGCCGCGCGTCGGGAACATCAGGAACGTCGGGTTCAGGGTCGGGCCGCGCGTCGGGAACATCAGGAACGTCGGGTTCAGGGTCGGGCCGCGCGTCGGGAACATCAGGAACGTCGGTAGTCCACGCGCGTCTCGGGAAACGAACCGACCAGAACGTGATGAACGTCCAGGGTTTGTTCCGGCCAGGCGTGAGCAATGCCAACTACGCGGCTCTGAAACAGACGTTGCTGGCCAAGTACACTGGGCACGACCAGAAAATCATGATGCAACGCATCGCGAAAGCCAACGCTATGCGCGCCTCCGGGATCGCGCCCCAGCAGCGCAAGGAAAAACAGACGAGCATCCAGACGGAAAAGATGGGAAAGAAAGGGGCCGCGCCTGTGGGGTTGTGCGCAGCGGAAGTCGGCGAAGGCAAAAACCCCTTTGTGGAACCGTGCTGGATCGACGGCATCAAGCAGAGAATGGACCCCGTCCTCTCAAACGTGGAAAAGGGGGCCTGGCTCTGTGGAAAAGACGCGCTGGGGCCGCATCAGGTCGTCGCCACCGAAGCCGCCAAGCTGATGGCCAACACGCCAGGAGATCCCGGACCGGGTGATCGGAGGGGGTTGATGGTGTTTCACAACACCGGCAGCGGTAAATGCATGGCGTATGACACGCCCATTTTGATGCACGACGGCACGATAAAAAAAGTCCAGGACATTTCCGTCGGCGACGTGGTCATGGGCGACGACTCCGGGCCGAGGCACGTATTGGATCTCGGGCGCGGGCAGGAGGCCATGTACACTATCGTCCCTTCCAAAGGGGAGTCGTGGGGATGCAACGAATCCCACATTCTCGTCTTGAAGTTTATCCGGCATAAACAAGTCACGAAGACGCCATCAAATACCTTTTGTCTGCATTGGCACCAGGGCAACGGCATCTTCAAAACGCAGAACTTCAAGCGTGAAAATGACGCTGTGCTCTTCGCAGAGACCATTTCGGACGATCTTGCGATCGTTGAGATCGAACTGAAAGATTACCTGCTCCTCGGGAGCCACCTCAAACACGTGCTGAAAATGTACCGGACGGGCGTTGATTTCGTCCAGACTGAAGAGCCGTGCTTTGACCCGTACGTCTTGGGAGCGTGGCTCGGAGACGGAACGTCAGCTAATACAGGGTTCACTTCAGCCGACGTCGAGATCATCAACGAACTGCAAGGCCGGTTGGAGCCGTACAATATGTATGTCAAACCGTATGCGGCCAAATACCAGTTTACGATGACAGGGGACGTCAATGTGCTTCGTGACGTATTAAAAGCTCGCGATATGATCCAGAACAAACACATTCCGCACCACATCAAGACCGGCACGCGGGAGACGCGCCTCGCAGTCCTGGCCGGGTTATTGGATACCGACGGGTACTATGATAGAAATTGCTACGAGATCACACAGAAGAACAAGCAATTGGCCAACGATATCGTCTTCGTCGCACGGAGTCTCGGGTTCTTGGCCACGACGCGTTCGGTCGAGAAATCGTGCATGTACAAGGGCGAAAAGAAGACCGGGACGTACCAGCGCGTGATGATCAGCGGCACCGGACTCGAAGATATCCCGGTCGTGTTGGACCGCAAGAAGGCGAGCCCCCGGCAGCAGATTAAGAACGCGCTGCACTACGGCTTCAAGGTGGTCCCGGCCGGGTGGGGCAATTACTACGGCTTCACCGTCGACGACAACCACCGGTACCTGCTCGGCGACTTCACGGTGTCGCACAACACCGTGACTGCCATGGGTATTATCGCCGCGTTTTGGCACACGGGCAGGAAGATCTTCTTCGTGACGTCGAACGAAAACTCAAAGAATAACCCCTTGTCCGAATACGCCAAGCTCGCCCTGGTGTTTTACCCGGAGTACGCCAGCGTCATCTTCGGTAAAGCGGCGTATTTGCCGCCGAAGAAGATGTGGTCCGTGGCAGGGTACAAGGCGCGCGAAACGTTCAAGGATCCGGACGGGCACGACGTCACGTTTGTCGATTGGTGCGTCAACATCGGGGCTCCCATCATCTCGAAACGTTTATCCGGTGGGAAGATCATCACTTTTTGGGTGTTTGCCGGCGCGGGCAGGGCGGACAAAATCGACAAGCTCAAGACGGAGGGCGCCGTGCTGATCATCGACGAATCTCAAAACATGTACAAACCCCGGAGCGCCGGCGCCGAGTCGGATGCGTTGGGGTACATGGCCAAACACTTGCCGACGGAAGCCTATATGAAGAAATCTTTCATCTTCCCTCTGACCGCCACGCCGGGCGACACGGCGGGCCAGGTGCTCAGCATGGTCAACGTCGTGCGGCCCTGGGGGATGCCTGCCGTGACGCCGCAGCAGTTTGTGGCCAACCCCGCAAGCATTCGCGGCCTCGTGAGTTATGCAGACATTCGCGGGGACCAGACGCATTATGGCCACCTCTCCGGACCCGACAAGAAACCCATCAACAAGTTCGTGACGTTCGAGCCCCGGTACTTTGCGGCGCTGTTGGCCGAGATGAAGGGGTACAACGAAGCGACCAATTTGAATTCCAACCCCGGCGATTCCAAGAAATTTTACATCAAATCCATGGTGGGCAGCTGCATCTTGGGCGCCAAGAAGGTCAAGGATATGTACAAGGGCGACGAAGCGTCGTTCGAAAAGTTGTTAGCTGCCAAAATCAACGGGCGAACGGAGGTGGTGTTCAGCTCCAAAATGGAAGCCATCTTCAAAGCGATCGAAAGCACCAAGGGGTGCCAGTATTTGTACGTGCCCGACCCCAACGTCCTGAAAGCCACGGTCGAGGTGATGCAGAGCCGGCTGGGGTACGAACGCATCACCAGCGACCAGAAATACTTGCGACAGGTGACGAAAGGGTCAAAAAAAGCGTGGGAAATCGATTCAGGTCTCGGCGAAAAGAAACGGTTTTACGCGTTCTACCCGGGAACTATGGACGGCACGCCGGGAGACGCCGACCAGATGAAAGCCGTCCTGGACTTCTTCAAATCGTCGAAAAACAAGTATGGCGAGCGCATCAAGCTATTTGTCGGGACCGTGTTCGAAGGTTTAGATATGGGGTGGTTGCAGGCCGTGCACTTGGCGTCCCCACTACCTTCGACGGCAGACGACGACCAGGCCGTTGGCAGAGCGCTCCGGTACTGTGGCCACGACCCGTTTGCCAGGGAAGTTGCGGTGTACAGGTACTTTGGCATCGCGCCCAAAACTCTCGACGGCGTCAACGCCAAGCCCGCCAAACAGAAATCCATCGATATGGGCCTGGAGGCGCTGGCGAACAAAGACGAGCGCGGTGTCAACATGCACGTGTACCAAGACGCGCTTCGTCGAGGCAAGCCGATGAAGGATTTCATGATGTGTATCCGTGGGCAATCCATCGAATGCGAGGCCAACGGCAACAATGGAGGTATTTTGGCCGCCGTGCAATATGGGGAAAAAACGCGGTGTGGTGTCCAGAGGTGCGACGTCAAATTGAACGCCAAAGGTGACTTGATTGTTGAAGAACACGCGCCGGGAAAACACGCGAATAAAATTACGCATGCACCGAAGAAGCTCGGTGGATTCTTTGGTGGTCCTGGGAAAAAAAGCGTTGGAATTGCACACGCATCGGGCGTCGGGAAGCCGGCAGGGCACGTCGGGAAGCCGGCAGGGCACGTCGGGAAGCCGGCCGTTAAAACGTCGGGAAGCCGGCCGGTCAAAAACGCGTCGGGCCCGAGCGCGTACAACCAGCTCCACCAGTACACAACGACCCAAGTACACCGCACAAACCATGCACACCACGCAACAACCCCAGTCCACCGCACAAACCATGCACACCACGCAACAACCCCAGTACATCGCACGCTCGCGCGCCACGGCACGACGGCAAAGTACGCGCAGCGCCCGGAGGCCCGCATCTTGGCGTACCCTCAGCCGCCTCGGGCAGGAGCGCCGGCCGCGGGAAAAACTCAATATTCTGGCTCCGGATCAGGGATGGGCGGATGGCTTACAAGGCTCTTCGGATCAGCACCGACGCGGCCGCAAAAGGGCGGGTCGTGGGTGGGCTTTTAGCCTTTTGGAGTCCAGGTTGTCACATCTCCGTCGGGGCCGGGGCGTCAGTCGGGGTGTCGGCCGGGGCGTCGTCGGACGCAAAGGCGTACCCCTGAATGCGGCGAGGCTTACTGACGACAGCGGCCTGCGCGAGACGGAACGTGGCGCCGAACGTCTTGTTCACAAACCATAACGACGAAAGCTCGACGATCATCTTGGTCGTGCAGCCTTTGCCGAGGTACTCGATAGATACCGGCTTGTGCGCCGGCGTCTCGTCGAAGAACTGGGCCGACGGCTGGCCGTTGAGGTCGACGCTGCACTTGACCTTGAGGACCGGCGGGTAGGACGGGTTGCGGGCGTTGATCAGGGGACGGTAGAATTCCGTGATCAACTCCTTGTTCATCTGCACGGCAACGGATGTGTGTCAAAAAGAAGGATTCGTTCGTTAAGGGCCGTTGGGCCAATGAAATTGGAGGCCGTTGGGCCAATGAAATAACACATCCGTTGCCGCACCTTCTTGCCAAACCACTCGGCCGAGTTGTCCGTCGCGACCTGGATGAGGAGCTCGTCCAGGCTCTCGACGCGCTTCTGGAAATCGGCGACGCGCGGGTCGACGTCGGCCGTGCGGAACGACACGTCGAGGCTGTACGACTGGATCTCGCCGCCGGCCGAGTCCTGGTACGGCGTGACGCCAAAGGGCATGACCATCGCGGGCGTCTCGATGGCGATGCGCTCCTTGCCGCCGGCGCCGAGGCCGAGGTAGACGATCTTGCCGCCCTTCTTGTTCTTCTCGACGCCGCCAAAGACGATCGCCTTGGCGTCAAAGTTCGTGCTGAGCATGACCGACATCGTTGCTTGCTTTTGCTTGAAGGGAGGAGGCGGTTTCTTGGTCCTTTGGTGCTTTTCCTTGAAGTAGTGGGCTTTAAGCCCGGTGCCTCTCATAAAAACAAATCGTGCTTCCCGGCTTCCGCAAGTGCTTCCGCGAAGTGAAGTGACTTTAAGAATCGCATCCACAAAACGAGAACGTATGCGTTGGCGATACCATCTCGCGGTCTTGGCATATTGCGTGAGTTGCGCGACGCTCCACCAGCTCTTGACGTACCACTACATCTTGAGCTGCAACACGTGGCTGTCGTTCGCGGAATCGGGGTACTGCGGCATCGTCCGCAAGACGCTGTGCGCGCTCCGGACGAGTCCACTGCTCATCGCGAGCGCCGTCATCGCCGGAGCGCCGCTGCAGCACCACCATGCCGCGTGGGGTCAAGACCGCGAGGACGATCAATAAAGCGCCAAAACGCGATTTCGTCACCAAGGATTACGACGGAACGCAATCGTACGGCACCGTCACGAAATTGCTGGGCCACGGCCGGGTGGTGGTGATGCTGGAAGAGAACGGCGTGCCGGCCGGCGAGAAGCAGTGCTCGATTCGCGGCAGCATGCGGAAACGCGAATGGGTGAATATGAACGATATCGTGTTGGTCGCGTTCCGTGAATTCGGCGAGACACACGATATTATTCGCAAGTATACTGACGCTGAAGTCCACGAACTCAAAAGACTCGGCGAGCTCGTGACTTCATTACAAGGCGAAACGGCCGAGACCGACGTGGTGTTTGAAGACATTTAACGAACCGTCTTGCGCATTCCAATGCATCCGGCAAACTGCGCCGGCGCGGCGAGCGTGCACGGCGCCTCGAGGTCGGCGACAATCTCGACGCCGAGTTTCCGCGCGAATGTCTGGTACGGGTTCTGGTACGCGTCCTCAAAGACGGATTCGTGGGCAAAGAGGAAGCCTTTGCCGCCATCGTACGAAATGTCCGGGCCCGCCATCTTTTGTAAGACATCGCAATCGAGCGCCAGGACCTTGAGTTCCGTCACGTCCTTGATGGGGACGTACCGGCCGAGGGATTTGCCGGGAACTGGGACGACATTGTAGACGTTCCCGGCATGGTGTAATGGCTCGGTCGCGGCGGGATCGTTGAGGACTTTGGCGACGCGCTCCCAATCGACGCGCGGGAGGGGGTAGACGCCCGCGATTGCTGCGTGCTGCGTGCCAAGAATCCCAAAGACGAATTCGGGCGAGACGCCGGTATTGCCGTCCATGACAACAATGTAATCGCCGGTCGTGAATGCGTTGAGCGCTTCCAGGAAACTGTGGACGATATGGACGTCCAGCTTGATATCTCCACGCTGCGCCGCGACCTGCTGGAGCTTGAGGAGGCTGGTGGTGCAGCTCAGCGAGAGCTCGTCGGTGATCGTCACGACGGCAAGCACGACGGTTTTGTAAGGCACGGCCATTGTGTTTTGACACAGATTACTTTTACACGGACCGAACGCCGGAAGGGTGCGCGTCCAGCGCGGCGTCGACGTCCGGCCACCACGCGTCGGCGTGCGCGGCATACCACGCTGCCGTGAGACGCAGACCGTCTTCCCACGTAACCTGAGGAACCCATCCCAAATCGTGTAATTTGCGGTCGCAGATAAAGTACCGCAAATCGTTGAATGCGCGGTCCCGGACGTGCCGGATATTATACGAGATCGATTGCGCGACTTCAAGCACGGTTTTTTCGATGGGCGATGCGATATTGTAAATTTCCCCGACGACGCCCTTTTGAAGGATCGTCACAAAGGCCCGGGCGGCGTCGTCGATATACACGAACGACCGACGCGCCGATCCGTCGCCGTGGATCTCGAGAGGCAACCCGCGCGCGGCACGAACGAAACATTTGCCCACGAGTTTTTCCGGGTATTGCCGGGGACCGTAGACGTTGTTGCCGCGCGTCGTGATCACGGGCAGGCCGAACGACATGTGGTACGCCCGGGCCATGAGCTCCGCGCCGGCCTTGGCGGCAGCGTACGGGTTGGTCGGCTGCACCAATGACGACTCGGTCTTTTGCTTAAGAGAATCGCCGTAGACTTCGTCGGTCGAGACGTTGACGAACCGCTTGATTTTGGAATAAACGCGACATGCCTCCAGAAGCGCGTGCGTCCCAAAAGTGTTGTGCAGCGTAAACTCTATGGAGTTGCCGAACGAATTGTCAACGTGCGTTTGCGCTGCGCAATGGATCACGGCGTCGATCTTTTCGGTTTCCAGGAGGTCCAGCACGGCGTCGGCGTCCCGGATATCGCCCTGGACGAAGCGGCGGATCTTGCAGCCTTCGAGGTTGCGGATGCTAGAACACGCATCGAGAATATCTAAAACGACGACCTTGATCCCGAGTTCCCCGAGATAATACGCGATTTTCGAGCCGATGAAACCGGCGCCGCCCGTGACGAGGACGGACGTCGGCTCGAAAATCATGTTTTTTTTCTATTTTGGTTGTTTCTTAAAGTGGGTTTGTCCGGCGCGCGCTGGGGCCCATCGCGCGGAGTCACCCGGCAAAAGACATCGTGAAGCGCTCGCGGATGTCGCCCGAATACGTGTGCGTTCCAATGTGACACATACCCGAGGCGAGGTCGACGAAGATCTCGCCGCCGACATTCTGGAAACGACGGCAGAAAGCGTAATCCTCGCTCAAGTAGCGGCGGCTGACGTCGTCGATCATGCAGTCCATGACCGCGACATATTCCTTGACCGGATGCTTGCCCGGGTTGATGTCGTTGACGCACTTGAGCTCCGGGTGGGACTCTTTCATCTTCGTGATCACGTCGCGAGGAATCATCATGCAGCCGGTTGCGGAATCCAATACGCGCACAAAGCCGTCCTCGATCTGGGCGTTCTGCTCGACGATATTGATGTTGAAATCGACCGTCTGCATATGGATCGGCTCCGTCGAATCTTTCTGAATGCGGCCGAAATCGTACGATTTCTTGGGGTAGACGCCCGTCACGACGGCCTGGGGGTGCGCGCGCGCAAAGGGCAAGAGACGGTCCAGAATCGCGTCTGCCGAGAACGCGAGGTCGGCGTCCAGAAAGAGCAAGAACTTGGCGTTCGATTGGTAGAACTGCTCGATCAGAATGTTGCGGCCGCGCTGCACGAGCGATTCGTTGCCGAGAAGCTGGCACGCCATGCTGATGCCGCGCTTCATGCACTCGCCCTGGAGCTGCAGCAAGCAGGCGACGTACGCGGCATTGAGGCGGCAGCCGTAGCAGGGAGTCGCGACGTAGAGCTCGACGGACATTGAGACTGGCCCATATTTTTCCAGCGCATGCCGAACGACGCCACGTTTTTTTTGTGACCATATGTTACTTATATATATGTCATCGGCTTCGTCATACGACTCGTACGACTCGCATCCCAGGCCGACGTTTCAGCGATCCAATTTCTCACACGTGTTCCGCATCGAATTCGTCATCTTCGCGCCGGATGCGGGTCATGCACACGGTATGCGGGTCATGCACACGAGCTCTCCTATCCGCATACCTCATACGCGTCGAATTCTCACGCGCGAGGTGATGGCGTACGTGAGGCACAGAGTCAGACACATTGCGAGACATCTCGCACACGTCGACGTGCACATCCCCTTTGATATCCAGTACGAATCTCCGACACGCGGGTTTATCGAATTACGCTTCACGGATACGCCCCGATCTCTTCATGCCGATCCGGAGGACACGATTCGCGTCGTCATGATCGAAGACTTTATCGTCCATGCAAACGCGAACGGCCAGTTGTAAAGAGCTTAAAGCGTAGAAAGGGCACACATTGGACGGTCGGCCCAGAAATCCATCAGATGCTGGTTGGGCCCGACGGTCTCCCGCCCGAGCTGGTCGATCTCATATTTGCGAAATGCAATGCCAAAACGCTGGCGAGACTCGAGTGCGTTTCGAAGGAAACGCGCGCCGCGGCCCAGCGCGCGCCGATCCAGCTTCACGTGACGCCGACGCACTTTCCCCGCATTTGGGAATGGGCGGATTCGGCGTCGCGTAAAGCTCGCATCACAAAAGTATCGTTTCGGCGCACGCAATTGTATCGCAATTTCGACGCCTACCCAAACGTCCAGTCAATCTCGATGTTGTACTGCAAGGTATGGAACCTCAATTGGATGTCGATGGTCGGACCGAGACTGAAACGCCTGGAGATCTCCCGTCTCAAACGGTCGTGGGACATGCCGACATCTTTTCAATTGTCCGTTTTGCCGGGTACGTTGACGAGCGCCGCGTTGCAATTCGACGATTCGTGGACTGCCGTTGACGTCGACGACACCAAAAACATCGTCTCGTTGACGCTCAAAGCGCCATACGGCATCGGTCTCCATAAACCGGACATTCTGCTTGGGAATACGGGCGTCGTCCGAAAACTCCAGCTGGAGACGCCGGGGAGATGCATACCCCGACCGGGATTCGCCGCGCCGGCAATCACGTATTTACACATCGAATCGACCAACGATACGCCCGTCGTGCTGAAACATTTCCCGGGCGTCGCGGCGCTCGTCGCGATATTGCCGCAATGCGATCTCGTATGGTCGGTCGACATGCACATGCCCAACCTCGCGGCCGCAGTCATCGACGTCGATTTCCTTTCGATCGACGCCATTTCAGAAAAACTTACGTTTCTCGAGGTGTGGGCCGACCGCATCGCGACGAAACCCCTCCCGAAATCACTCGTTATTAGAGCGTTTGTCCGGGACGTCGATATCCCGCGCGCATTCTTCGATTGACTTTCATTGTCGGGGCCGTTTTTTTTTTCGCACCAAGTATATATGCCTGACAAGTGCGCAAAGAAGACGTGCCCTCCTCACGCCGACGGCCGGACGCGGGCGTGCAACCCGGAGACGGGACGGTGCAAACTCGTCAAACCCAAGACGGCCAAGACGGGCGTCAAACCCAAGGGGAACGGCACGCAACCGATGACACAGAAGGAAATCGTAGCACACCTGGAATCGAGCGGCGCATACAGCGAACTCGACAATTTTCGTGAAACCCATTTTAATCTCCTCGACGGCCATGGGACGGGCTTCAATAAAGTCCTCGTCAAATGGATGATCAAGCATGGCGCAACGCGCGTGACCCGGCAACTGCTCAAGAAACTGCTACCTACGCCGGGTAAGAAAGTCAATTTGGTCGTATTCAACTGGGGGGATGAGGATTACAGTTCGGCGTATTACGAGAAAGCACAGAATCGCTCATTCGACGACCTAGTGGCCACCCGGCTGAAGAATACAGATGATGCAGAGTCTATAATCGAAGAAGCCGCTGAGCTGCACCACCAAAACGAGGCCGTGCCTTTCGCCGCGCGCACAGGAGTTGGAGAGGACCTTGGCGCCCTGCGCGACGCACCTGCCTCTGATCTCGTGCATCTCGTAGAGGGGAGGACTCCGTGGTCCTCCGACTTCTACAAATTGGTCTGGCTCAAAGGCAAGACGGAAATTGGGACCTATTCTTCCGGGCGCTTCAACACGTGGTTGACGTGGCTCAAGTAAACGCGCGTGTGTCCGGGACGTCGATATCCCGCGCGCATTTTTCGATTGACGCGGCAGCGGCGTCCAGGATGCGTTTCCACCCAAAGCGCGAGGCGTCGAACTTGTTGTTATGGTTTTTATTATAATATCTGCGCAGCCAGAAACGCCGCGCGGCCGCGTATTCGACGTTTCGATTCAATGGTTTTCTAGATCGTTGAATTGAAATGCTGGTTTTAACCGCGTGCTCGGCGACCGTCGTGCTCGGTACTAATTAAACGACACAGACGAGCTCTTGACGTACTTGACCGTGATGAGACGCGCGATTTCGACCATGATCACCAGCGTGATGCCAAAGACGATGACCGATTCGACGGCCTTGCCCCACTCGAGCTTGATGCCGAGCTTGTTGCCCTTGGGCGTCTCGAGCTCGTATGCCCGAGTCGCCAAGTTTGCCTGGCCGGTCAGTTTGGACACGAACGGCATGATGAGCGCGTCGATCAGCGCCTTGATCGTTGCTTGAAACGCCGTCGACAGCGCGAGACCGATCGCCAATATGACGAGATCCTTGCCGGATACGAAAGACTTAATGTCGCGTCCGATGCGAGACACGAATCCAGACATTACCGGAGATACTCAAGACACACAAATTAAATTGCGATCGTGTAGTATGAACGGCGCCCAAGACGCGGCAAGACATACGCATAATCGCAGCACGCCGTGCAAGACGGATACGGGAAAATGCTTTCGCCAAGTCGCGATCGACGGATTTGCCCTCGTTTTGATGTACGTCGCGGCAGCGTACCTTATCGACGGCCAAGTCCCCGGCCCGGCATACGCGACAAATATCGCCACGTACATGATCCTCTTTGTGGGCGGGTCGTTCGTCTTGCGGTACCTGGACGTCGACTACGCTGACGCCATACCGCGAGGCGCCGCAGTCGTGATTGCCGCCAAATTCGTCGGCGCGCTGACGCTTCCGGGAGTTTGAGTCGGCGCGCTGACGCTTCCGGGAGTTTGGTCGGCGCGCTGACGCTTCCGGGAGTTTGAGTCGGCGCGCTGACGCTTCCGGGAGTTTGAGTCGGCGCGCTGACGCTTCCGGGAGTTTCCGGCAGTTAAAGAAACCCGGCAGCCGCTGTGGCGTTCAGTTTATAAGCAATAAAAGCCAAAACGCATACCTGAAGAACCATCGTAATCGCGATGGTCACGACGATCTTAAAGAGCGCCCGCACGGCGTCGCACTCGGCAACTTTCGCGATGCCGAGCGTCATGTAACGCTCGGCAATCTCTTGGATCGCGCCGATCGGTACCATGTCTTCCGAAGCAGAAATTATCGACGGCCTCGCAACGTGGATCCGGGGGGATCACGACACGAAAGTCGCGGCAGTGCAGCTGCCGATGGGGGCGTCGTCCGAGTTTATTCGAAAAGCCGTCGATATCGCGGGCGCCGAGGCCGTGTGGCTCTCGATGGGCGGCGTCGCGGGCGTCGATATCGCGTCGGCGGCCAAGTGCCCGATCGCCGTCACGTTCAAGAAGAAAGTCATCATAGTCAACGAATTCGACGCGATCGTGAGCAATGACCCGACGACGTTTCTGCACATCACCGCAGCGATCAAAACCAATAAAGTTCCCGTCGTTCTCGTGGGCAATTCGTTTCGCTCGAAAGCGTCGGAATTGCCCAAGGGACACGCGTTTTTTCATCTTGCAGTCGACCCGACGATCACCCGCGATACCCGCGATACCACGCGCGACAAAGGGCTGGAGGGCGCCGAGCAAGCGCTCAAGGGCATCGACCACGCGTACCGCGGCGACGGCATCGCGCTGGGCGGCGTCTTTGACAATTACCTCGCGACGCTTTCGGGCACGGCCGGCCTCGAGTCGGCCGGCCGCATCGCCGAAGCCTTTAGCGAGTCGGACGTCGTGTCTGAAGGCCTGCGGCGAGGCGGCGCGTTCGACGACCCGTACTCGTTCGTCCCGGTGTCGACGGCCGCACGCGTCTTTGCCAACACACAAACAATTCCAAAGATCGTTACGTTCGGGACGGTCTGGTCCAAGACGAACGCGATGTACGCCAAGACCAACAGCACGCGCATCGTAACGAAATCCATCATGGAAGGCGGGTCGCGGCAGGACTGGAAGCCCGAGGCCGGCATCGATTACGTCCGGCTCATGGTGCAGTCGGCCCTGGCGCGCGGCGACGTCGACGCCGCGGCCGACGTCGCGACGCGCGCCGGGTTGTCTCACGCGGCGCTCCTCGCGGTCATGCGGCTGTGGAAGTCCAAGTACACGCTGAGCACGCACGGCAAAATCAAGAAGCTGATGCCGATTTAAGCGTGGCGTCTAGTGGCTACTTTCCATCGTGTGAAAATAAAAGAAGAGCCAGAGCGTGATGCTGGCCATCGGCGGCAAGTTGCCCTTGCCCCACGCCGCCTCGAGCGTCAGGACTTCGGCGACGAGCAACCCGCACAGCACCGCCTTGCTGAGCGCGTGCTTCTCCGTAAAGGGCGGGAACTGCATCGCCGCGTACGCCAGCGCACCGACGAGCGTACCGAAGATGACGGCGTTGAACGGCGCGGGGACGCCGGCGATCGCGTACTTGGAGATCCACATGGGACTGATGGCGCACAGCAGCGGGATGACGAGGCCCCAGGTGTGAAAGTGCGTGAGGCCGCGCGACGCACCCGAAGACCCGGCCGCGACCATATACACCTTGTTAACAATTTAAATTTCGCACGGTGTTATTATGAAGAACAGGACGAGAAACCAGGACGAGAAACCGGCGCCAAAGCCCGCGCCCGGTACTCGGCCAGCGCCCAACTCAAAGTCGTTGGCAAACCTCCCTCGCGAAGTCCTCGTGGAGATAGCATCTCGCATGCAACACCGCAACCGGCAGATGTTTAAACAGACGGCGAAAGCCTCGAGAAACGCCGTTAAAAGCGCGAGCGAACCGATGGATATTAGCGCCCGCGCCCGGCTGTGTCTCGGCATCCGCGCTGCGTTCAATATCGCAGAGTACATAAGCAGTTTGCCAGACAGGTATCCGCAAAGCGACGAAATTTATGCGAGCGACGCGTTGCATCACGCCAAGCTCGCGGTCGCCGAGCTTCCGGGAAGTCCCCTGCAGACTCCGAGCGTGGCATTCCCTCGGGGGTACTGGCGTCCTGATGGCGTTTTTGCGGGCAACATCGAGATCGTGACCGACATCTTTGCCGGGTCAGTGAAAGGGACACCTGTTCGAGTGAGGGCATGGGTTCGTCGACCTATTTCCATCGAACGGAATACGTATCCAGAGGTCGTGCTCTGTCCCTATTTTGAACACGATTATCCCGAGCTGAGGTTCCAGACCAGAGTAGTCGGTGTCAGAATTGCCGCATACAATGCGCATGGGTACCCCAAACCGCGGCTTGACATCAAGAGGTCGGCTGCACTTCCCCTCAGAGTTCGAGGAGGGGACGGCGATTTTTGGCACGATGTACCGGCGTCGGACCGCGACCTCTTGGTCACCACAAGTGCCGCGATCGAAAAGTGTGCTCGAACTCTGGTGGAATCGGAGAACTTCCAATATGGAAGGTATCGCCGGCGGTGGCCGATGTGATATATATATATATATATTATTTTGCGCGTCGTTGACAGAAAAATTTTCGTCATACATATATATATGACATCAAAAAAGGCGCCCCAGGGCAAAAAAACGGCACTCAAGCCCAAACCCGCGCCCAAACCCGCGCCCAAACCCGCGCCCAAACCCGCGCCCAAACCGGCGCCCAAACCCGCGCCCAAACCCGCGCCCAAACCCGCGCCCAAACCCGCACCAGAACCGGCGCCGACGGAAGAGCCACAGCAGAGCCGGCCGATCATCGGGAGCCTCTGCTACGTCCTGACGCCCGAAGCCGAGGCGTCGCCAGTCCGGGCGCAGATCGCATCCGGAATGGACGCGGCCATCGATACGTACAACCGCAACGCGCCGTTCGAAGGGTGCATCGAGGTCCACTACGACTCGAACGTGCCGACGGCCCAAGCGTCCGGCCAGCGCATCACGTTTGGGGGTATGGTCGGGTACCGCGTCTCGCTCCACGAAATCGCGCACGTCATGGGCATCGGCACGGCCGGCGCGTGGTGGAACGCGGCGTGCCGTACCAAAGAAATGATGTGGATCGGGAAGCGCGCTGTCGATCTCGTGCGGGAATATACCGGGTCGCCGGACCTTCACGCCGACAACCTCCACTTCTGGCCGTTTGGTCTCAATCAGGACGCCGAACTCACGCCAGACGCCGATACGCGACACGTCCGTGTGGTTTGGGCGATGGTCCAGGATATGCGCGACTTTCCGTGAAAAGCTCTTGCACTGCGCCGAGCCCGGCCCTGAGCAAACTAATCCTGAATGGCCACGACACTTTTTCCACACAAATTATCTGTCGGTAAGAGTAATGGACGAAGCCGCGCGGAGCTACATCCGCGCGCTCGAGAACCGCAATGCCTACCGCCGCCAGCCGGACCACGATATATTCGAGCTGCAAAACCGCGTTCGCAACGTGTCGACCCGCCTGCGGAATTCCAAAGAAGCCGTGCGGGCGGCCGTCGCGGCCCGGTACGGCCCGACGCGCTCCGGAGTCATGCGGCCGGCGTCCGAGGGCGTGTACGCGATCAACACAAACCTGGCGGTGCGGCGCGGCGCCGGCGGGCCGGCCACGGCCTTCTGGAACGTCTCGGCGAACAAGAGCGTTTATTTAACAAAACGAGGCCGCGATTGGGTCGTCAAGTACGGCCCGAACGCCGGGAAGGTCGTCACGCTCAGCGAGCACTGGGTGCCGGGCGGGCTGCGCCGGTAAAGCTGCGGCGGTAAAGAGTTATCTCGCGGAGAAGTATATGACCACAGATACCACTGATCTTCAGAAACGCGCCCTGTTGTTCTGGGTCGGGTGCATTGGAACGCGCGTAGGACTGGCGTGGCTCGCGAAGAACCGGCTCATGTTGCCGTACGTTGGCGTCGCTGCTCTTGCGATATCTATCGGGTTCACAACCATCTTCTTGGGCGGGTTGAGGACTTCTGGGCCGGAAACGTTCGGCCAGCCGATCTGGTGGAACTGGCCGATGCGACCGATCCACGCGGCGCTCTACGGGCTCGTCGCGTACCATGCATTCAATGGAGATGGAGAGATGGCCAGCGCGATTTTGGGGATTGACGTCGCGATCGGCGTAGCTGCGTGGATCCATAATCGCATTTGAACTTTTTGCAATTACACAGGAATCCACGATTTCGATATGGTTTCTATAATGCTGGCAATATCGTTCACAATATCCCCAGGCGCCCGAGTACCGTCCACGCGGTACACGGGCACCTTGGTAAAGCGCATCATATTATCGTACTGAAACTCGATCCTCTTGAGGTACTCGACGTCGATGCCCGACTCACACGCCCGGCCGCGCGTCGCCATGCGTTCGTGGCACACGTCGGGCGGCGTGTCGATGTACACGTACGCGTCCGGCTCCCAGCCCAGCATGTCGTGGTACTCTTTGAAGACGTCCCAGGCTGCCGGCGTGAGGTGGTTATCGTTATACGCCAGCTGGCCAAAGACGTGGCGGCACGCGCCAGGCGACCTCTCGACGATTTGTTTGGCGTGGACCGGAATCGTTGCAAAGCTGTGGAGGACTTTGAGATTGAACGCCAAGCTCCAGGCCGCGGGATCGGCGTAATACAACGCCAAGAGATCGCCCCACGAATCGACGGGCTCTTGCGTCACTTGGTACCCGGGAAACCGGAGGGCCAGGGCTTCCAAAGCCGAGCTCTTGCCACTGCCCACATTGCCCTCGATCGAGACGATCATTTTTGTTGTTGTGGTTCACCGTCTTAAAGCCCGTTGCCGGGCTACGCGCGGCGCCCCAATCCGAGCCGCTGCGCCAATCCGAGCCGTTGCGTTTTCTTTGTTTTGGCCGCGTTCCGCAAAGAGTTGGGAATGTCGTACATTCCCAACGCGCTCTTCCTTCCTAACTTCGGCATCTCGCCGGTTGCCATATCATCCAACCCCCCTTCCTCTCCAACGATATGTTTGATCTTTGCCTGCCATTTCGCGCGTTCGAACGACATGATGACGCCGAGACCCCGCTGAGACCCGCCCGGACCATCTACTGAATCGTAACCATTGGTGGCGTTGAACCACTGTGTGCCGTCCACGTTTAAAGTCGAATACACGGTCGATTTGGAAATCGCATCATGAAACGCCCGTTTCAGCCCAATATACTGTACGTTGAGGCTTTTTACATTGATAGCATGGAGCACTTGGCGCACGGTGCCCTGCACGGTCACCGGACGGTTGCTGCCAGGATTTGGCTGATTTTGGCGCGGAATTTCGACGGTGCGAGGGACGTTGAACAGGACGACGTCGAGGTGCGCGTCGTCAATCGGTCTCATATTCGCCCGCGTCTTCCAATCAGTCGCAAGTTGAGCCGTTTCAATCGGCGAGCCCATTTCCCAGATGAGCACTGTCCCGTCGTTATAAAACAGTCCGGTGATTTCGTACACGCCAGCTACCGTACGTCCATCGAAATCACTGTCAACGACGAGAAACAGCCCGTTGTCGGTCATGGTCGCCCAGCGTCGCACCATACAGAGTCCTTTTTTTGACGCGGAATTGCTCGCATCCTGAATGTCCTGATACCGCCATGGCACCTTGGACGAAATAAACGTGTCCACGTCCTTTGGCAGGTCCATACCCGAAAAATATCGGTGATTTGAGTTGGAATTGCGTTGGTATTTGCACGCAGCAGCGTAAAGCCGGAGAACCGCGTCCCAGTATACCTGCGTCGGTTTGGTCTCGGTCATAATTACGAGTTACAAAAAAAACGTCACGCCGCCGTCGAAAGCTCGCGCTTCGATTTCGCAAGGTTCAAGAACGATTCCGGGACGACGACGGGCGGCCACGGCAGATTCGCGACGGGCGCGGCCTTGCGAGGCACGCATTCCGGGTGATCTCTCGGCATGATTCGGCCGATATTGTACACCCGCATCGTCTCGTTCATATCCTTAGTCATAAGGTCCCGGATCGTGAAGACGAGATCGCCCCGGATACCTGCCGCGGTCCGAGAAACGCGCGCGCGCGCCACGTCGAGCGCGGTCTTCCCTTTGCCGACGTCCGCGTGCATGATCCGGAGGGCGTCGCGGGCCAGGATGCGCATCGCTCTCATGTCGACGTTGGCGTTGGCGCACCGGTGGCCGCTCAAGACGCGCAGCGCAAACTGCTCGGCCCGGTCGCATATCCACGTCGCGGCAGTCTCGGCAAACTCCTTTGGCGTCGCCGAATCCCAGTTGTCCGGGTACGTCCCGCCCGTCTTGAAGACGACTTTGCGCGTGCGCGTATCGTAGGCGGCCGACGACGAGACGACCGTGCGGCGTCTGATCAGCGTCTCATTGTAGAAATGTACGAGGAGGTCTGCGACGTCGCCTTGCGTCTTGGGAAAGACGGCCGTGGCATCCCTTTGATTCCACATGATATCGTTCTCGAGTTCGACGGCCGCCTCGTCCGACATCCACGGAAGCAATATCGGCGGTCCGCGAAGACAAACGAATTCATCGATTTTCCCGGTTTCCACGCCGTCTTCCTCGGGGTAGTAGCCGGGCGGTACCTCGTCGTACCACGCGTCGTCTTCGGTTTTGCGGCACCGAGCGATACGCTGGACCTGGGACGCGATCGCAGTACATAGCGTATCGTGCGTTTCTAAGATACGAAATATCGTCGCCTCCGGGACGCTGGACTTGAGCTGCGCGCCGATCCACGTCAGCGGCTCGTCGCGCGCGGCGTCGGCGAGGTCGAGGGCCGGCCGAGCCTCAAAGGCTGCTGTGATGCCGAAATAGTGTTTCTTCTCGGAGACGGAGGCGGTGTACACCGAGTAGTACCCCATTAGCGTCCCCTTGGATTTTTCTTCCCGGAATTGAACGCGGCCGAAAGACGGGCGAGCCGCGTGCGTCTTATGCAGGCGTTGCCTTGACCAAGAGCGTTTTCTTGACCACGCCCCTGACGGCAGTCTTGAGCGCGTTGGCAAACTTGACGCGCGAGGTGTCCTTCTTCCTGAGTCGCTCGTATTGCGGCGTGTGGTCCAAGACGTCGAGCGTGGTCATCCACTTTCCGCACAACGCCTCGCGGTAATCGCTCGCAACGGCCGCCAGCTGCTCGCCGATGCGAAGAGCGTTCGAAGACGTCGCCAAGGCAATCTCGTCGAGGGCCGCGTACAAATTGACCATAAACTCGTCAAAGTCGTCGATGGTGGTGAGGTCGACGGTCGACAGGTCCAAAGGGTCTTCGACGGCCCGGAGATCGTACATCGTGTGATTGTGCGTAAAGACCGTCTGGAAACGCCGAGGCGCCTTGGAGCCCCAGAGTTGCATGAATATCTTGAGCGAAATATCGACGCCTGAGATGGGATGGATTCTCTGCGCCGCTTTCCGGTCGAAACATGCGCGGAGTACCTCAGGAGATGACAATAGGTACTCGGTTCGTTCGTCGATGCCCGACGTGTCCAAATCGTCGAGTGCGCTGAGG
>Ga0209355_1000762_pt1 | contig 18868 bp, 17 predicted proteins | sample LauGreSBDMM110SN_3_FD_187563 | JGI IMG/M metagenome (GOLD analysis project Ga0209355, IMG submission 187563) | Freshwater lake microbial communities from Lake Michigan, USA - Sp13.BD.MM110.SN (SPAdes) (version 2) | ecosystem: Environmental > Aquatic > Freshwater > Lake | place: Lake Michigan...
TGTCGGAGGTACCGCTGATGTAACCAGTAAAGGAAAAGTGTTAATTGTAAATAGCGGCCTTAGCTCGGCAGTTGTAGATTTACAAATATGGAATGAAATTGGAGCGCAACAAACTAAACCAATTACTTTGGCGGCAAACGCGTTTCGCGAGATAGGTTTGGATGCGTTAGCGCCGGGATCGCGTGAAATTGTCATTCGTGCGCTGACCAGGTCTGGCCGCGTTACAAGCTATTTGCTGGATGAGCGTGGAAGAGGATTAAAGGCACTCGGCGGAGATATTGTTAACTTCTCCTCAAAAGCTAATAAAGAAATATTTATTCCTGCCGTGCCGCACACTGTGCGCAAAGTCGGCAATAAGAGCGAAGACCTTTCGCACACATTACGTTTATTGGTGCCCGGTGAACTCGATGCCCGCGTGAGCGTTAAAGTTATATCAACTGACGGAAGTTTTATTCCATCCGGTTTTGAAAATAAGGTAGTTAAAGCTGGATCGGTCGTATCGTTGCCGCTTAATCCAAACCTTCCCGCGAGCAAATTTGGTTTACATATTTCCTCAGATGAGCCACTAGTTGCATCGGTATATTCACCGACTTATTCTGAGAATAAAACTGACTTCATTTGGAGTACTTCAGTTCCAGAATTAACTCCAATATCCATGGCCGCCTCTGGTCTAGCGCCGCAGCTAGTTTTTATTGGGGGAGTAATTAGCATTGATATTGAGTTATTACTTGATAAAGGTAAGCGAAAAGTACTCAAAGTTAGAGGCGATGAAATCGCAACTGTTAAAATTCCGGATGGAGTTCGGTCAATCACATTTGCAAATGTACAGAAGGGAATTTATGGCGCTGGCTTGATCGCTAGCAAGAGCGGTTATGGATATTTCCCTCTAGCGCCAGGAAGTGTTCTAACTAAATCTTCTGTGCCCCTTTCAAATATTCGCGTCTTAACTCCCTGACAATCCCAGTTTTTACCCTTAACCCCACTAGCCTTATGCTCATGAGTAAGTTGGCTAGAACAGGGCGTAGCTGTTCGCGAGTTAGTTGCAGAAGCCTGGCTTCTATGACGCTAACTTATATTTACGCCGACTCAACCGCAGTGCTTGGTCCTTTAGCAACTTTTTCAGAGCCTCATTCATATGATTTATGTGAAACACATGGCAAGCGCCTAACGGTTCCCAACGGCTGGAGCGTTATTAAAGAAGAAAGCTCACTAACAGATATCGGTCCGAGTGATGACGATTTGATGGCTATCGCCGATGCTGTGCGTGAAGTAGCAAATTTGAATATATCTTCAACTGATTCCAGCGCAGAAAACACACTCAATAATTTGAATAACCAGGATGGACAGATTGGTCGCCGCGGCCACTTGCGGGCGGTTCCGTCTTAAACTTATTCTGGATCAGTGTTTTGGCTGGCTAAAGAGAGAAGTTGATGATTTCAATATTTAAAGCGTATGACATTCGCGGTTTAGTGGATGTAGAAATCACTGCTGATTTTTGTTTTGCCACAGGAGTTGCATTCGCGCGTTTTCTGCAACAAGAACGCGAGCCCGGAACAGTTGTAATCGGTGAAGATATGCGTCCTTCATCTCCAGTATTTGCCGATGCTTTTTCCGCAGGCGTAACCTCGCAAGGATTCAATGTAGTTCGTATCGGCTTAGCCTCCACCGACCTTCTTTACTTTGCAGCCGGAAAGTTAGATTTTCCTGGGGCAATGTTTACAGCTAGCCATAACCCAGCGGAATACAACGGCATAAAGTTATGTTTAAGTGGTGCCAGACCAATCGGTAAAGAATCTGGGCTATTAATTATTGAGAGATACGTAGCTGAAGGCTCACCGATTGACTTTAGAAGCGTAGGCAAAGAGAGCAATGAAGATCTGTTGACTGCCTATGTTGATCACTTGTTAACCCTCGTAGAATTATCTGGAATCCGCCCGCTAAAAATCGTAATCGATGCCGGAAATGGAATGGCTGGGCATACCGCCCCGGCGGTTTTTGCTCGATTAAATTGCGAAGTTATTCCATTGTTTTTTGAATTAGATGGAACTTTCCCCAATCACGAAGCAAATCCAATTGATGCTAAAAATTTGAAGGATCTTCAGAAAGCGGTCAAGAAGAATGGCGCTGATATTGGACTTGCTTTTGATGGCGATGCTGATCGTTGTTTCTTGGTTGATGAGAATGGCGATCTAGTTAATCCTTCTACCCTCACAGCGCTAATTGCAGATCGTGAGTTAAAGAAAACCCCTGGCGCTAATATTATTTATAACTTAATTTCTTCGCGCGCTGTTGTGGAAATCGTAGAAGAGAACGGTGGCAAAGCGATCCGCTCAAGAGTTGGTCATTCATATATAAAGAAATTGATGGCAGAAACAGGTGCGGTATTTGGTGGTGAGCACTCGGGACATTTCTATTTCCGTGACTTCTGGCGCGCTGATTCTGGAATGCTAGCGGCCCTGCATGCAATTGCAGCGCTAGGTGAAGTAAAGACCCCACTCTCCAAATTACTGAAACCGTATAGCCGTTATATATCTAGCGGTGAAATCAATTCACAAGTTGAAAATGCGCAAAGTGCGATGGAAGAGATTGAAGCGAAATTTGGTGCAAGCGCTGGTAATGAGGTGGATCACCTAGATGGCTTAACCGTTAATGGTGACACTTGGTGGTTTAACGTCCGCGCTTCAAACACTGAGCCGCTCTTGAGATTAAATGTAGAAGCTAAGACGCAAGCGCGCATGGAGAAGATTCGAGATGAGGTGCTCGCCACAATCCGTGGCTAGCGTCTAAATAGCCAGTAAGGGTCCGCGGGCGCTAACCTATGCACAGAGCCGCCTAGCAAAGTAGAGCCCTACGCCTTAGGTAAGCACAGTCCAATCAACTGTTATTTATTACCAACTAAGGAGAACACTATGAATTCACCAGTTACATCAACACTGCCACGTCACGACATCGCTGATGCATCACTCGCAGCCGAAGGTCGCAAGAAGATTGAATGGGCAGAACGTAATATGCCCGTACTTGCGCAGATCCGCGAACGCTTCGAGAAGTCACAGCCATTTACCGGCGTAAGAATCGCTGCTTGTATGCACGTCACCACAGAGACAGCGAATCTCATGCGCGTCTTGAAAGCAGGAGGCGCAGAAATCGCACTCTGTGCTTCAAATCCTTTGTCAACACAAGATGACACAGCAGCAGCGCTGGTTCATGAATATGGAATCTCAGTATTCGCGCGCAACGCAGTAGATCGTGATGGTTATTACTCACATATCAACGCTGCGCTAGATATCGAACCTCACCAAGTATTTGATGATGGTTGCGATCTGGTAAATACTCTTCACACAACTCGTAAAGAACTTCTTCCAAATATCGCAGGTGGTTGCGAAGAGACCACAACAGGCGTAATCCGTCTTAACCAAATGGCTAAAGATGGCGCACTTACATTCCCAATGATTGCTGTTAATGACACCGATACCAAGCACATGTTCGACAACCGTTACGGAACAGGTCAATCAACCCTCGACGCTGTCTTCCGTGCGACCAACTTTCTTCTTGCCGGACGCATCGTCGTCGTAGCAGGATTTGGTTACTGCGGTAAAGGTGTTGCAGAACGTGCTAAAGGTATGGGCGCGGATGTAGTGGTTACTGAAATCGATCCAACAAAGGCCCTTGATGCAATGATGCAAGGATTCCGCGTTATGCCAATGCTCGATGCTGCCAAAGTTGGCGATGTTTTCATAACCGTTACAGGTAACCGCGATGTACTGCGTGATGAACATTTCGCCGTAATGAAAGATGGCGCAATAATGGCTAACTCTGGCCATTTCGATATCGAAATTGATGTGGCTTGGCTAGAACAGAACGCTAAGAAGAAGAACTCCAAGATGCGCCACCAAACAGATGAGTATGTTCTTGCTGATGGCCGCCGCTTGCTGCTTCTCGCTGAAGGACGTCTGGTAAACCTCGGAGCAGCCGAAGGCCACCCAGCATCTGTTATGGATATGTCATTTTCGGATCAAGCGCTAACCGCAGAATATCTAGTTAAGGAAGCTAAAAACCTTCCAGCTGGAGTTCATAACGTTCCAACTTATATCGATAAGGAAGTTGCCAGCCTGAAATTAATTTCTATGGGTGGGCGCATTGATACCTTAACTCCTGCGCAAGATATGTATTTGAACTCTTGGGAGCACGGTAGCTAATGACTTTAGTTATGGTCGTCGATGACGACCAGGATCTTGCGGAGATGCTCGGCATCGTATTAACCGGTGCCGGCATCGACGTGGATCTAGTAAGCCGTGGTGATGAAGTGCTGGATGTCTTTAGAAACAATCCTCCAGATCTTGTACTACTAGATGTAATGCTTCCTGGTTTAGATGGAATAGAAGTATGCAAATTAATACGCGCTGAATCAATGGTTCCAATTGTGATGCTAAGTGCAAAAGGCGATACAAACGACATAGTCAAAGGCCTTGAAGCGGGCGCTGATGATTACATTGTCAAACCATTTCGCCACCCATCTGAATTAATAGCCAGAATTCGAACCCGCTTACGTCGAACAAATGCCGATGTAATGGGTTTGTTAACTATTGGTGATCTCTCTATAGATGTAACCGCACACGAAGTAAGTCGCGGAGGCAGAAAGATTGCCTTGACTCGCTTGGAATTTGATTTGCTAGTTGCCCTAGCCAAAGAACCGGGTCGGGTCTTTACGCGAGATGCTTTGTTAGGTGAAGTTTGGGGATATCGTCACTCAACTGATACTCGCTTGGTAAATGTCCACGTGCAGCGTTTACGTTCAAAAGTGGAACACGATCCAGAACATCCCGAAATAATTATGACGGTTCGCGGTGTTGGCTATAAAGCTGGAGTGATGGGCGGTTCCTAGAATGAACCGATTTGCTAACCGGCTACGAAATTCACTCGCATCTAAAGTTATTGTCTCTACGGTCCTGCTTTCTCTTGCAGTCGTCTGGCTAACCGGCTCTGCGCTTTACTCACAGCTATCCGATGGAGTCAGGGAAGTAAATCTGGAATCATCACTTGCCGAGGCCAGGTCATCCTTTTTCAATGCGCAATACCAATTTTTGCTAATTGAAGGTGAGAAGAGTTCGGTCATTACCAAAGCGGTACAAGAAGTGATTATTTCTTCAACAGAGATAAGCCTTAACCAGGATAGAAAATCTATCTTCTTAAATAGATTCGGCACCCCATTTAGATTTTCCTTAAATATTGAGTCTCCTGACTACAGCACAACTACAGATGGTTTAGATATTTCTTCCTTCCCGGAAGAGTTACGAGAAAAGGTTCGCTCTAGCGATTTAGTAGAGTATCAATATTCAAAAATGCAGTATAAAGATCGTAAAGATGCCAATGTTTTAATAGCAGGTCGTAAAATTGAGATTCCAAAATCTGGTAAATATGAAATGTACCTCGTCTATTCACTTAATAACCAGAATCGAACGCTCACAATTATTAAGAACGCACTTTTGCTGACTGGTTTTGCTCTTCTATTCCTCATCGGATTAATTACTTGGCTTGTTGTCCGTCAAGTAGTAAAACCAGTGCGCGAAGCGGCGACGATTGCACAGAAATTTACACAAGGCGATTTCTCTCAGCGGATGAGGGTGGAGAGCTCTGATGAAATTGCAACGCTCGGCACAGCATTTAATGAAATGGCACTCTCGTTAGAATCTCAGATTTCTCGCTTGGAAAATTTATCTCGCGTACAGCAAAGATTTGTTTCTGATGTTTCTCACGAACTAAGAACCCCATTAACAACTTTGCGTATGGCATCTGAAGTTATCTATAGCCAGAAAGACTCTTTCGATCCGACTATTACACGAAGTTCAGAACTTCTCGTTGCCCAACTGGATAGATTTGAAAGGCTTTTGGAAGATCTCCTAGAAGTAAGTCGATTTGATGCCGAAGTTGCTGTGTTGGAGCCAGTGGATTTTGAGCTGATTGGTTTGATTGAAAGATGTATTGAAGATGTTCGAGCCAGTGCGCACGATCACGTTATTTCAATAACTATTGATCATGAGACAGAAAATGTAATGATTAAAGCTGATATTAGACGCGTAGAACGCATTATGCGAAACCTACTATCTAACGCCTTTGACCATGCCGAAGAGAAACCAATTCACATTACAGTGGTTTCTACTCGCACTGAAGTCGCTGTCGGCGTTAGAGATTTTGGAACAGGCATAGAATTTTCGGCGCTATCTCGCATCTTCGATCGTTTTTGGAGAGCCGATCCATCGCGCGCTCGAGTGCGGGGTGGAACAGGGCTAGGTTTGTCTATCGCCTTGGAAGATGCACGATTACACAATGGTGAACTTGATGCGTGGGGAGAGCCTGGACAAGGCGCACATTTCGTTTTAACTCTGCCAAGAATTGCAGGCGAGCAGATCGGTGGCCGTCCAATACGTCCGCAGCCGGAAGATTATCCCCAGAACCTTTGATTAGCTCATAAAGGATTGTTGGGCGATACAGAATCGCCCAATGAAAAGTCTGGCCGAATTAGTCTTCCCATCAAGATGTATTGGATGTTCCCAACTTGGTATATCTATCTGTTCGATTTGTCGAAAGAGTTGGCATCCACATATTTATCATCGCGGTTTAAGAGTTTTGGATAAAACCTATCCGGTGATTTCAGCAATTGAATATTCACCAATCGCGTCTCGCGTCCTATTGAGAGCGAAAGAAGCAAATCAAGAAGCTGCTGACCAGTTACTGGTAAAAGCGATAAATCATTCACTTCGATATTTTCTCAAAAATTATGGTGGAGGAGATTTGGTTGCGATTCCGTCACGAAGATCTGCAACAAGGAAGAGAGGCCGCAATTTTATGCAGGAGATCACTGAATCTGTCGCAAGCATCGAAGCTCTTAAATCTTTGGATATTTTGCATCATCAACGAGCGGTGAGAGACCAATCTAAATTAAATTCAGTGCAACGAAACCGCAACATCGAAGGGGCTTTTTCTGCAACCCTCAATGTGGCGAAGGTGGCTCGTTCGGGGAATATAGGACCACTAATTATTGTTGATGATCTAGTAACCACAGGGGCTACCCTTGCGGAGGCCATACGGGCCTTGCGTGCCGCAGGTTTTTCAGTAATTGGAGCGGTAACAGGCGCCGTCGCTAACCCTTACGATTAGGGGGTAGATTTTCGAAAGGGCATATAAATGGCAAAGATTTTTGATCGCATAATGCGGGCGGGCGAAGGCAAAATCCTTCGCGATCTCAGCAAAGTTGTGGATCAAGTCAACTCATTTGAGCCTGCTATCTCCCCGCTTAGCGACACTGAATTGCGTGAGAAAACCAATGAGTTTAAATCTCGATTTGCATCCGGTGAATCACTAGATGATCTTCTTCCTGAAGCATTTGCTGTAGTTCGCGAAGCGGCTAAGCGCACCCTCGGGCAGCGTCACTATGACGTACAAATTATGGGTGGTGCTGCAATGCATCGCGGCAATATTGCGGAAATGCGCACCGGTGAAGGTAAGACGCTAGTTGCAACGCTTCCTTCTTATTTAAACGCACTCGCTGGGCGAGGAGTTCACGTAGTAACCGTCAACGATTATTTGGCAGAACGCGACAGTGAATGGATGGGTCGTATCCATCGCTTCCTTGGATTATCAGTAGGCGTGATCGTAAATAGCATGACGCCTTCAGAACGACGCGAGGCATATAACTCTGATATTACATATGGCACTAATAATGAATTTGGTTTCGATTACTTACGTGACAATATGGCTTGGTCGCTAGAAGATTGCGTTCAACGTGATCACTTCTTCGCAGTCGTGGATGAGGTTGACTCCATTTTGATTGATGAAGCGCGCACACCATTGATCATTAGCGGCCCGGCGGACAAGGCAACCAAGTGGTATGTCGAATTTGCCAATATCGCACTTAAATTACAACGCGGTACTCATTATGAAGTTGATGAGAAGAAGAAGACAATTGGAATTCTAGAAGAAGGCGTTACAAAGGTAGAAGAGTTTCTTAAAATAGAAAATCTGTATGAGGCGGCAAATACCACGTTAATTGGCTACCTAAATAACTCGGTGCGCGCCAAAGAATTATTTAAGCGTGATAAAGATTATGTTGTAATGAATGGTGAGTTATTAATCGTAGATGAACACACTGGCCGAATGTTGGCTGGACGTCGCTATAGCGATGGACTCCACCAATCTTTAGAAGCGAAAGAGCGCATAGATATTCAGGATGAGAACCAAACACTTGCGACGATAACTCTGCAGAACTATTTTAGACTCTACGAAACTATCTCAGGTATGACCGGTACGGCTATGACTGAAGCATCTGAATTCCATCAGATCTATAAGCTTGGCGTTGTTCCTATACCAACAAATCGTCCAATGCAGCGTATCGATCAGGCTGATTTGGTTTATAAATCTGAACTCGGCAAATTTATGGCAGTTACTAAAGATATTGTGGAGCGTCACCGCAAAGGTCAACCAGTTCTGGTCGGTACCGTTTCGGTAGAAAAATCAGAAGAACTATCTGCTCTCTTGAAAAAGTCGGGGATCCCGCACGAAGTTCTAAATGCGAAGCATCACGAACGTGAAGCATCGATTATTGCAAGAGCAGGTGTAAGCGGCGCAGTTACGGTTGCAACAAATATGGCCGGTCGCGGAACCGACATTATGCTCGGTGGAAACCCAGAATTTATGGCGGATTTTGAACTTCAACGTCGCGGTCTATCACCAGTTGATAACGCCGTTGAATACGAGGCAGCTTGGCCTGAAGAGATTGCTAAACAGAAGGCCGCTGTTTCTAGAGGCCATGAAGAAGTTGTCGCACTCGGTGGTCTTTACGTACTCGGTACCGAACGTCACGAATCACGTCGCATTGATAATCAGTTACGTGGACGTTCTGGACGCCAAGGCGATCCCGGCGAATCACGCTTCTATCTGTCGCTGCAAGATGAGTTAATGCGTCGCTTCAATTCTGGTTTGGTGGAACGCTTCTTATCTGCTGCCGGCCTACCGGATGATGAACCAATTGAGTCAAAGATGGTCAGCAATGCAATTCGTTCAGCTCAGACTCAAGTAGAAGCACAGAACTTTGAGATCCGTAAGAATGTTTTGAAATATGACGATGTTATGAACAGACAGCGTGAAGTGATTTACGGAGAACGCCGCCTCGTGCTCGAAGGTGAAGATATTTCTCCCCAGGTTCAGACATTTGTTGCCGACACCTTGGTCGCTTACGTAAATGCCGAAACCACACAGGGGTATGGCGAAGATTGGGATCTTGACCGTTTATGGCAAGCCCTGAAACTGGTTTATCCAATCTCATTTACTTTTGAAGAGTTAATCGCAAAGGTTGGTTCAAGTTCGGCTCTTGATGCCGAATATCTAACGGCGCAGATTTTAGAAGATGCGACTTTGGCATTTGAAAAACGTCAATCTGATCTCGGTCCTGAAGTAATGCGAGAGCTAGAGCGGAAAGTTTTGCTTTCAGTTTTGGATCGCAAATGGCGCGAGCACCTTTATGAGATGGACTATTTGCAAGAAGGTATTGGGCTACGTGCCATGGCCCAACGCGATCCATTGGTCGAATACCAACGCGAAGGATACGAACTCTTTGCTGCGATGATGGATGGCATTAAGGAAGAGCTGGCGAGCCTGGTATTTAACGTGCAAGTTACTATCGAAGGCGATGGTTCGAAGGTAAAGGCTGCCGGAATTACTGATAAGCCAGCTGATACGACAGGGCTGCAATACACAGCCAGTGATGAGTCTGGTGTTTCGACTAAGGGCGAAGTATCGCGCAATAGCCAGTGTCCTTGTGGTTCAGGTAAGAAATATAAGCGTTGCCACGGCGGCGCTTAAATTAATCTCAATTCAGTACACAACCATCTCTGATCAACGCCCTCAAAGCGAATAACCATCGCTCGCAATCGGTCACCAAAACGCACGGTAATCGTTGATTCACAAATGCCATCTAATGGTTGGCATTGATGGATACTACGAATTCTGCCAATTTCTTTCTGACTTCCCACTTGCTTTAGCAATTTCATATAAATCTGCCTGTGACACTTAGAAATTAACTGGGCTGGCTGACGGCGGCCAGCCCAAATTTCAATGACGCTAACCGCAAATTTCATCGTCCAAGCATGAAGTTCGGGTAGCTCGGTTGCTGAAGTTGGAACAGGTTCGAACCCTGGCTCAAACTCTTCACCGAATGTACTTGGTATGAGATAGAGCTTGGCGCGTTGTTGCGGAAGCTCTTCTACTTTGCGATTGGCCGCTAATTCTGAGAGTGAGTAAAGATCTAATTGGGGATGGTTCCACATTTCTGGACCTTCATTACTTGATACCAATTCCAAGGTGCGTATTTGGGTGCGAGCCTTAATTTTCATTTCCATAAGCGCACTTTGAACTAGCTTTTGGCGTATCTCTTCCTCCGAAAGGTGGAGAAACTCTCATCCTAAAGAATGACTGTGGAAAGAGAGTCAGAAAAAATCTGGCTATGCCATTTAGTACTCCACTATGAATAAATCAGATAAAGCGGCTCAGACGCGCTTAGTTGTTGCAATATCACTATTCGCCGCTGCAATCATTTCAGCAATGGCTCTTACCGCCCTCGGAAATCAAAGTGATACATATTGGGTCGCACGCGAATCACTTATACCCGGAATGCAAATATCTGAGAATGATCTGGCCGAGATAGAAGTTTCTCTGGGTGAGGCAAATGGCAGATATTTTTCTAAGGTCGCAATGGTTTCAGGAGCCTATGTTCTGCGATCAATTCAGAAAGGCGAACTAATTTCGGTTAGTTCGGTAAGTGATACTCCAAGTGTTTTGAAATCTGGCCAAGTGCCAATTTCTATTCGTGCCAGTGATTTACCTGAAGATATTGAATTGGGCGAAGAAATCAATATCTACTGGGTCCCAGAAACTATTGGAATTGAAAAACCACAAGCGCCCGAGCTTGCAATTTCTGGAGCATTTCTTAATTCAATAAACCGTAAAGCGGGTAATTTTGGGAGCGAGATTTCCCTAACAGTCTCCGTGCAAAATAGTGAGATTTTTGATCTCTTAAAAGCAACCGCCTCGGGAAGATTAGTAATTGTTCGCTCTAATGGATGATCTTGTACAACCTAGCGTCATAACTGCGATCGCCGACGCAGAGTTTGAAGGAATGGTCTCTAGTGCACTATTTGAAAGTGGTTGGAGCGTAATTGCAAGACCTCTAGATTTTGCAACGCTACAGAAGAGTCTTAATGAAGAGGGAAACAGAAATATTCTAGTGATTTACTCGGTTGACCTGCCGGGATTAAGTAAAATGCAATTGCAGAAACTCTCAACTGTAAATACTTCGCTCTTTGGCTTTGCTGATGGAGCCGGCTCGGCCCGGGGCTTTGACGAAATATCTAATCGCCCAAACAGCCCCGAAGAATTGCTGGCGTATATACGTGGAAATATCCGCTCACCGATACTGCGCGCCCCATTGCTGCAGAGTAAGAAGAAATTTAAAGCAAAGATAATCGCAATCGGTTCAGCGGGGCATTACACCGGTGCTACAACACTGGCGCTAAATCTGGCGCAAGAGTTGGCGTTATTAGATAAAAAAACCCTACTAATTGATGCCAATTTTCATTCCTTGGCAGTAGCCACTCTGTTGGATCTACGCAAAATAGCTGACGAAGATAGATGGCGGGATCTTTCGGATTACTTATCAGTGGCAGAAATTACTCAGCACAATACTGCAGATTTTCCAGCCAGAGCTATGGAAGCTGCTGCATACTTTGATTTTGTAGTAGTCGATCTTGGTTCTCTACAGAATCTAAGTAATGATTTATCAGATAGAAGATGGACATCGCAGGTTAAAATTTGGGTAAGTCGCTTTGCTGACTCGATACTCATCTCATCTGGTTCGGATGTACTGCAGATTAAGCGCTTAAAGAACCTCTGCGATGAATTATCCGAAGTAAAACTTCCGGCTCAGATTTCTCTCTTTATCGCCCCTTCTGAGACATTGAGTAAGAGAGAGAGGCTGCAGATAGTTGATTTCCAACCGTTTAACCCAAAGGAAGTTACGTACCTTCCTTGGAATTCAAAGCTATGCGCCGCAGCGCGCAAGGAGCACACAACGCTCTCTGAAATAAACGCAAAGGCGCCCCTGCGCAAGGCGTTCGCTGCGATTGCTTTACAAATTACAACCTAGGGCACATTTCTTATACCCTAAGCGCTATGCGCGGCTATCTACCAGTTACAGCAGAAGAGATTTCATCCTTCCTTGGTACAGGTTCAATGGAATGTGGTCCGCTTTATGCTCCAACAATAAAATTCTTAACTGCAAATAGCGACTTAGATGAAGAACAGGGCGAGTACCTTTTATCAATGCTCGCCGCTGATGAAGCGATGGAAATGCGTGTGGAGCTTTCAGGTCCCGCATTTTTACTTGCTCTAGAAATATCTGATTCTCAAGTAGCCGAACACGGTGAAAACTTCGTTAATCTAAAAGAGAATGGCCGCTGGGAAGATGTTCAGTGTGCCTTCTTAGTTTCACCAGATGGAGATGAGTTGACTTGGTTTGCCACCCAGGAAATTTCAGCAGCGCTTCCAAATTGGCTTAAGGGTTAGGCGATGCCACAACTGGATGGATTTCTGCGCGATCGCAGTCCTTTGGATGCTGATCAAAAACGCAGAATTCGTGAGTTAACCGCAGACTGGCAACTTCTCGCCGACCTTTCTTTTGCTGATCTGATTTTATGGGTCCCTCTGCGTAAAGATTTCAAGAGCTGGCCAACAGGTTATGTTTCGGTTGCTCACATCAGACCGACAACTGCAGCGACAATTTTCCCGCAGGATGTAATCGGAGATGAGATTGCTTGGGGTGCGCGCCCTAGAATCGATCAAGCGCTTTCAGGTGCGGAAATTGTCAGAGATGCACAGCCAGAAAAATTTGGTGATCTCTTGATTAAAGAAGAGACAATTCCTGTTATTTTTGGCGAGCAAGTTATTGCTGTCATTGCGCGACACCGTAATGCCGAACTTATGCGCCAACCAAGTAGGTTGGAGTTGAATTACCGCGAAGTTGCACACAATGTTTACCGAATGGTTGCTGAAGGAACTTTTCCCTATACAAAGCACAGCGAACTATTTAATTCAGCAGTTCGAGTTGGTGATGGGCTTATTCGATTGGACATTGGTGGGGTTATTACCTACGCCAGCCCAAATGCTAAATCTGCCTTTAACCGGATGGGTTGGGCCGGAGAGCTTGAGGGAAATGTGCTTGGCGAAGTTGCAAGAAAAGTTTCGCAGGTTAAGCGTGAAGCTCATGAGGAAGCCGTAGAAGTAAGCCTTACTGGAAAATCTCTGCGCCGTGTTGAAATTGAAAATACCGGAGGAACGATTGATTTGCTGGCATTGCCGCTTCTAGCCGGGGGAGATCGCATAGGAGCGATCGTTTTACTTCAGAATGTTACTGAATTACGGCGCCGTGAAAGGGAGTTAGTTACAAAGGATGCCACGATTCGAGAGATACATCATCGAGTTAAGAATAATTTGCAGACCGTATCTGCATTACTGCGATTGCAGTCACGTCGTATAGAAGATCCTGCAGCAAGTGCTGCTTTAAATGAAGCCGTTCGCCGAATCGCATCAATTGCACTTGTGCACGAGACTTTATCCAGCAGCACTGAGGCTTCGGTCGCTTTCGATGATGTACTAGATCGACTCGTCGCGCACGCTCTCGAATTAAGTCCCAGAATGGGGGAGTTAACGATCGCTCGGTCCGGAGTTCTGGGATCACTCGATCCACGAATAGCTACCCCGCTCTCACTTGTTGTTACAGAGTTGATTCATAACGCACTTGAACACGGTTTAGCTGAATCAGGCGCAAATTTAACTGTTGAGGTTTCACGATTTGAAGATTCTGTGCAGATAGTAATTTTTGATGATGGTGTTGGTTTGCCAGATGGATTTACTATCTTGGAATCTGCAAACCTCGGACTACAGATTGTGCGAACCCTAACTGAGAACGAGTTAAAGGGAACAATTAATTTGGTTAGAACTTCCCGCGGGACTGAAGCACAATTAAACTTTCCAATATAATTTAAAAAACGTTTAAGAAATTAGTTTGAGTTATTCTGTTCCATCAAACGGGCGCGATTACGTGCGGCACGACGCTTGAGAGCACGACGCTCATCTTCTGAAAGCCCGCCCCATACTCCAGCATCTTGTCCACTTTCTAGCGCCCAAGAAAGACAGGGATCTTTTACGATGCAGCGATTACAGACTTTCTTCGCTTCCTCGATTTGAGTAAGCGCTGGTCCAGTGTTACCGACGGGAAAGAAGAGCTCAGGATCTTCATCGCGGCAGGCTGATTGATGTCGCCAATCCATGACTGAACTCCTTAATAAATATAACGCGGCAAAAATCAAAGAAACGCAACTAGGTGCGTAGGAATACAATTCTCCCTGCTAAGAACAATATAAACAAGGATGTAACGGGCAAGATTTCGAATTAAATGGGTGATTTGCGTCGCGTGCCCCCGACAGGATTCGAACCTGTGCACCCGCCTCCGGAGGGCGGTGCTCTATCCCCTGAGCTACGGGGGCGCAGGTATGGGAGAAGGCTATCTAATCTTTCATTCTTGACCGAGCGTAAAGAGCAAACTCCTGAAAGAATGCGCGCTATGACAACTTCAACTGCTTACTTTGCAACTGGTTGCTTCTGGGGCGCTGAGCGACGCTTCTGGAATCTAGCAGGAGTGGTGAATACGAGCGTTGGATATATGGGCGGTTCTACCCAGAACCCAAATTATGAGCAAGTTTGTACAGGTCGCACCGGGCATGCCGAAATGGTGCAAGTGGATTTTGATTCCAATGCAATTTCATATCAGCGATTGCTGGAAGAATTTTGGACGATGCATGATCCGACCTCGCTAAATGCTCAAGGTGGGGATATCGGTACGCAATATCGCAGTTCGATTTATACAACCACAGCCGAACAGATGGAGCAAGCGCTCGCTTCTTGTGAAAGTTATCAGCGCGCACTCTCTGAATTAGGTATCGGTGAAATTGTCACAGAAATCTTGAGCGCTGAAGGAGTCACTTATTTTGCTGCTGAGGAGTATCACCAAAAGTATTTAGCGAAAAACCCAAACGGCTATGACTGCCATTCCAGTACTGGCGTTGCTTATCCGCAGGAGAAGTCAAATTCGGTGGCCAAATGAGCAAGGAAAAGATAGAGATAAGTGAAGAAGAGTTAAAAGCGAAGTTAGATCCGCTTTCATATGAAGTTCTGCGCAATGGCGCAACTGAGCGACCATTTACTGGTGAATATACCGATTCTGAAACGGTCGGAATCTATCGCTGCAAAGCCTGCAACTCTGAACTCTTCCGCTCGGAGACTAAATTTCATTCTGGATGCGGCTGGCCATCTTTTTACGCACCGACCGCAGATGATGCAGTTACGCTAATTGAAGATCGATCACTTGCTCCACGAATTCGCACAGAAGTTCGTTGCGCCAGTTGCGACTCGCACTTAGGGCACGTCTTTGAAGGCGAAGGTTTTGATGTACCAACCGATCAACGTTGGTGCATAAATTCAGTCTCAATGATCTTAGAAGCCAAATAATTTTTTAGCCCTTTTGCCGCCTTGCAAGTTACATACCCAATGGCGTAGTTTTGCACCCACTTGCAGGTTTTTTGCAGTCACTTGCAGGTTCTAGGGATCAGAGAAAGAGCAGAGCAAATGGCAGGAATCAAGGAAGTTGCGCAAGAGGCAGGTGTATCTACTGCAACTGTTTCGCGCGCCTTGCGCGGCTTCCAACATGTCAATGATGAAACACGCGCCAAGATTATGGCTGCTGCAGAAAAACTCAACTACCCAATCGCTCCAGTCCAGAGCAAAGGCGCACTAGGTCGAACAAATAGCATCGGAGTTGTAGCGCCATATATTTCACGTTGGTATTTCGCCCAAGTTATCAGCGGTGCCGAGCAAGCTTTACGTGAAGCCGGTTTTGATCTACTTCTATATAACTTCAGTCAGATGAAGGGGCGCGAGCGTCTCTTTCAACACCAACACTTAAAGGGTCGCGTTGATGCTTTGATCGTGATCAGTTTGCCACCGACTGAGGAAGAGTTCGACTCAATGCTAAATCTCGGCGTGCCAGTATCGCTGGTGGGAATGCATCACGACGGCTGTTCCAGCGTTGCGATAGATGATGTTGCTGCAACACGCACTGCCACACAGCATTTAGTAAATCAAGGCCATAAGAAAATCGGCTTGATGTCGGGACGTCCCGATGACCCATTTAATTTCAGCGTTCCGCAAGATCGCCGTAAAGGATTTATGCAAGTACTCGCCGAAAGTGGTTTGGAATGGGATCCATCCCGCGAAGTGCATGGTGACTTCACAATGAACACAGCATCTCGCGCAATGGATGATCTACTCGCACGGCCAAATCGCCCCACCGCTATTTTCTGCGAATCTGATGAGATGGCATTTGGCGCAATGCAAGCTGCGCGCCGCCATGGATTAAATGTTCCAGATGACATTTCAATTGTTGGATTTGATGGACATGAAATGGCTGAGTATTCAGATCTCACAACAATTGAACAACCCACACTATTAATGGGTGAGATGGCGGCTTGGTCAATTATGGAGAGACTTCGAAAGCCAAGTGCTGCCCCTAAATCAATCATTCTGCCTACGACTCTAGTTGTACGTAACTCAACGCGTCGCCTTTCGCCAAACGAGGCATAAATGGCTCTCGATAAAAATTACGATGCGATAATCGTTGGCGGCGGCCACAACGGCTTAGTTGCCGCTTCCTATATGGCTCGTGCGGGAAAAAAAGTTGTACTTTTAGAAGCAGAAGCTGAGCTCGGCGGAGCAACGACGAGCGTGCGCCCATTCCCAGAATTTGATGCGCGTCTATCTCGCTATTCATACCTGGTTTCGCTCTTGCCGGACCAAATCGTTGCCGACCTAGGAATAAATTTCAAAACTCTGGAACGCGCGATTGCTTCATACACGCCATATTCAAAGAAGGGTAGTGGCACAGATGGTGGTCTCCTTATCTCGCAGAACTGGGATGAGCGCACATTGCAAAGTTTTCAAGAGTTAACCGGATCAAATGCAGAAGGCACTGCCTGGCAGCACTTTTACGGTGAGATAGCCGAACTCGCCAGAAGAATCGCTCCGTCTATGTTGCAACCTCTAAAGTCTGCGGAAAAATTAAAAGAAGAAATAGGTTTGCCGCGTACTTGGAGCTATTTAATGGAGCGACCAATCGGAGAAGTTATCCGAGAACGCTTTAGTGATGACCTAGTCCGGGGAGTAGTACTGACAGATGGCCTAATCGGTACATTTGTATCAGCCGATGATTTACAAGCAAACCGCTGTTTTCTTTATCACTTAATTGGAAACGGCACCGGACAATGGCGGGTTCCACAAGGTGGTATGGGTGCGTTAGTAGATGAGTTAAAGCGAGTTGCGCTAGCCGCAGGTGTTGAGATTTTAATTAAATCACGCGTATCTGAAATAGAAAGCGATGCCAGTGGAGTATCTGTGAAGACGAGTAACGGTGAGAAATTCGTGGCTCGCGATTTACTGTTTGCGGGTGCACCTCAAACTTTGGCACAGATTCGCGGAGAGAGTAAACCAAAATCTCTTGAAGGATCGCAGATGAAGATAAATATGTTGTTATCTCGCTTACCAAGACTCAAATCTGGAGTTGATCCACGATTAGCTTTTGCCGGAACCTTCCATGTGAATGAGAGTTATTCCCAGTTAGAATCGGCATACCAAAGAGCTAAATCAGGGAGTATTCCGAGTGATTTACCTCTTGAGTTGTACTGCCACACTTTGACCGATCCAACTATTCTCTCGCCAGAGCTGAACGCTAAGGGTTATCAAACACTGACGCTATTTGGTATACATACTCCTGCAGCGCTATTTGATAAATCTCCAGAAGTTGCAAAAGCTGATGCCAAGAAGGCGGCGATCGAAAGTTTAAATCAGTATTTAACTGATCCGATCGAATCCGTTTTGGCGGTATGCCAAGATGGGTCACTCGCTATTGAAGCAAAATCTCCCTTAGATCTGGAGAGCGATATCGGCCTACCGCGCGGCAATATTTTCCATCGCGATCTTGATTTCCCCTTCATTGATAGTTCAGGCGCAGATTTAATTTGGGGATCAGAGACGAGTGAGAAACATATCTTTCTTGCGGGCGCAGGTTCACGACGAGGTGGTGGGGTTAGCGGAATTGCCGGGCATAATGCGGCGATGGCAGCACTCGCCAACGATTAGGCTTAGGCCATGGATTCTAAGCAACCACAACTGCGCCCTGAGACTATTGCGATCACTGCAGGTCGTCCAGAAGTTGGCGCAGATAGCGCGCTAAATCCACCGATCTCACTGAACTCAACATATGTCGCAGGTGGTCCGGTTGGTTACGGTCGTTACGGAAATGAAACTTGGACTGCATTGGAAGTTGCCATCTCTGCACTCGAAGGTGGCAAAACTCTTTCTTACTCATCAGGAATGGCAGCAATTAGTGCAGTCTTTTCTACTCTTCCCGTCGGAGCCAAAGTGGTTGCCTCCGATCAAGGTTATTCGGGGATTATGACTTTGCTTAGAACACAAACTGCGACAAAGAAAATTAACGCTAAATTAGTGACAATTACAGATACAGCTGAGGTGATTGCAGCGCTAGATGGCGCGGATTTGTTATGGCTCGAGTCACCGACTAATCCCTCACTCGATATCGCAGATTTACCAACGCTTATCAAGGAAGCGAAGTCACGAAACATTCTCGTTACGGTAGATAACACATTTGCCACCGCGCTAATCCAGCAACCCCTTGCAATGGGAGCAGATATCG
>Ga0209355_1000767_pt1 | contig 18816 bp, 11 predicted proteins | sample LauGreSBDMM110SN_3_FD_187563 | JGI IMG/M metagenome (GOLD analysis project Ga0209355, IMG submission 187563) | Freshwater lake microbial communities from Lake Michigan, USA - Sp13.BD.MM110.SN (SPAdes) (version 2) | ecosystem: Environmental > Aquatic > Freshwater > Lake | place: Lake Michigan...
TTTCTTCTCCTAATGGCGAAACACCCCCTTCCTTAATACTAAATGATTTATCTGGAATAAGTAAATCCATATTTATAGCATACACATTTCCTAGCCCTTTACAATTTGGACAAGCTCCATAAGGGGAATTAAATGAAAAGCTATTCGGCGAAGGTTCCTCATAACTAAGCCCAGTAGTTTCACACATCAATTGTTTTGAATATTGAACCACTTTTATTTTTCCTTCTTCTAAAACGAATAATAAATCCTTTCCCATTTTCAAACATTGGGAAACACTTTCACCCAGTCTAATTTTCATAGCATCATTGACTGGGATACGATCTACTACTACTTCAATATCATGTATTTTATATCGGTCCACCTGATACTTGGGTCTTAATTCAACAATCTCACCATCTACCCTTGCTTTAACAAAGCCCTTTTTTCTAATTTCCTCAAATAATTCGCGATAATGACCCTTACGACCACGCACCACTGGGGCCAATAAATTAATTTTTTTATCCTTAAACTGTGTGGCAATATTTTGAATGATTTCGGCTTCGGAAAACTTAACCATGGGTTTTCCTGTATTGTAACTATACGCCTTGCCAACTCTTGCATATAATAAGCGCAAAAAGTCATACAATTCCGTCACCGTTCCTACTGTTGATCTGGGGTTTTTATTGGTTGTTTTTTGCTCGATAGCAATCACTGGCGATAAGCCGGTAATTTGATCCACATCTGGCCTTTCCATATCCCCCATAAACTGCCTCGCATAAGCACTAAAGCTTTCCATATATCGTCGCTGTCCCTCATTATAAAGGGTGTCAAAAGCCAAGGACGATTTTCCGCTTCCACTCACACCAGTAAACACCACCAATTCATTTTTAGGGATGATGATATCAAAATTTTTCAAATTATGCTCCCTTGCGCCAATGACCGATATATATTCTTTTTGTTTATTCATGAGATTTGGTAAAGTTATAACAACCCATCAAATAAATAGTTGACTTACAAGCACAAACATTTAGTAATTTTGTAGAAATAAGCCGACAAAACGATGTCTATTTTAAATAGCACAAAAATACCCTTAAATGTTAGCTACAAACTGGCGCAAGGGATAGCTTTATTGATCGCGTTCACCCTACTCCTTCTTAGCTATATTTTTGGGAGGGATGGCTTGTTTTTATATTTTAACGCCAATCTTGGCCCATTTGCTGATACCTTTTTTTCGTATTTTACTCATTTGGCAGACGGGTGGATTTTGATTCCCTATTTGATCATAATAGTGGGTGTTTATAAAAAAGACCTACTATTTATTGTAATAAATTTTATTTTTTCAACCCTCCTCACGCAAATACCTAAGCAATTAATTTGGTCTAATATAAATCGTCCTATTGCAAGTGGTATTGACCTATCAAAGATTCATATCGTAAAAGGGGTGGATGTATATTCATTTAATAGTTTTCCTTCAGGGCATACCGCTACCGCATTCACTCTATTTTTAATCACTGTTTATCTTTTTCCAAATAAAAAAGTTTTACTGGGTGCTGGTTTATACGCTATACTTTGTGGCTATTCCAGAATATACTTAGGCCAACATTTTCCATTAGATATTGCTGGCGGAATTATTGCAGCACTATTAAGTGTGGCATTAAGTATACTCATCAGAAAAAACTTATTTAAGAAACCTTTTTAAAGTCAGGCCCTATGAAATACAAAATATTTAGTTTCTTTATTGGCCTTGGTTTTATTGGGCAATTAACAGCACAGGATACTTCAAAAGTTAACAACCACAACTACATGCTTGCTGAGAAAAATATAATTGATATTACCCAGCAAATTGTTCCTGGCCGAAAAAATAGTCCTGCACAACAAATGAAGCCCTATATAATATTAATATCAGCGGATGGATTTAGGGCTGACTTTGCTGAAAAATATGAAGCAAAAAATTTACAAAATTTGTCTAATAATGGGATTCGTGCAAAATTCATGACCCCCTCCTACCCTTCAGTTACCTTTCCAAATCATTATAGTATTGTTACTGGTTTGTATCCATCTCATCACGGGCTAGTGGACAATAGTTATATTGATGTTCCTACTGGCGCTTTTTACAATATGGGAAATAAAAAAATGGTGGCCGAGGGAAAATGGTATGGCGGTACGCCACTATGGGTATTAGCTGAAAAACAAAAAATGATCACTGCAAGTTTTTACTGGGTAGCCTCTGAAGCAGCCATTCAAGGCATTCGACCTACCTATTATTATAATTATAGTGAAAAAATACCAATTGAAACTAGGATAAAAACAGTAAAGGATTGGTTAATGCTTCCTGAAGAAAATCGACCACATTTTATCACCTTTTATTTTCCAGATGTTGATCATGACGCCCATGACTTTGGACCTGAAGATCCAAGGGTAAAAAAATCTGTGCAATTTGTGGATAGTAGTATTAATGCTTTACAATTAGCACTTGCCCCACTAAACCTTCCAATCAGTTACATATTCGTATCTGATCATGGTATGACAACAGTGGACAATGTAAAAACCTTAGGCTTACCAAAAGCAGTGGATACTAGTTACTTTAAAGTGCCATGGGGCGATGCGCAATTACATTTGTATGCAAAGGACGCTTCAAAAATTGAATCTACTTACAAGGAATTAAAAAAAGATACCAGTATCACTGTTTATAAGTTAGATGAAACTCCTGATTACTGGCATTATAAAAAATCAGATGACTGGAATAATCGTTTGGGTGATTTATTATTAATACCACATGTACCTAAAATTTTTAATCTATCTCCAAACAAAACAACCAAAGGAAAACATGGATTTGATAATCATTTAGTGGATATGCGCGCAAGTTTTATGGCATGGGGCCCCGCCTTTAAAAAAGGTAAAGTTATTGATGGTTTTGAAAACATTCACATTTACCCAATCATCGCAAAAATACTTGGATTGGAATATGATGAAAGTAAAATTGATGGTAATTTTATGGTATTAAAACCTATTTTGAAAAAGTAGCCTTCCTTTATTGTTAGTGGCTAATTATTATATACCGAAATATGAATTCATAATCCATGAAACGAATAAATAAAGATTACATATATAACATGACAATTCGAGTAATTCAATAATTATAATGCCAGTTTAAAGTAATTTTGAGTGCACTTATAAACATCTCAATATCATATATTGTATGAGGAAATATTATTCAATTGTCAGACCATATTCATCATCCTCTTTATAACATCATACTAGATACTACAACTTTTATAGAACATATTACATCTTCACCTTTCTGTTCGATAATTTTATTACGAAAATCGTTATATATGACTCTATTTTCAAATTTTTCAATTAATAGTAATTGATTAATATTTAATTCTTTTATACTTAGCTCTATACCATCAATTATATAGATATTTTTAATATTACTACCTCTCATTTATATTGTTTTATATGCAATTACTTGATATTACATTTGTCTTGTAATAATCTATCTATTTTCTTTAAATTTAAATTATAGGTACTTATAGGATTTAAAGTCTCTATTATACCATCAATCCCTTTCTTTATTTTTTCAGTATCTAATATAATGCCCAATATTGTTCTTGTGGCTAAATTATACTTATATGAAGATTGAATCAATAGATTCTTTTGAGACTTATTAAATTTCCTAATAACATTGCCTAAATTTGATAATATATAAGAAATATTATTGTCTGGAATATTATTAATCATTTTAATGCAATCTAATACTTGAAGCATTACTATATTTTCGCTAGTAATTTCATTCTTTTGCAATACAAATTCAATAGTATATATACTTCTATATAAAGTAGGTTTAAAAGAATTACGACCTATTTGTATTCTATTTCTTATTGGAGGTGTAAATACATTCTTATTGAATACATTAAATCCTGTTATATAGCCTATTGGTTTGCCATTTTTATCTAATAGATCCTTTATGATTTCATTTACATCTAGACCTAAGTTATTATATCCCCCCATTATAGGCCTATAATACTTTCCTTTATATAACTTATGTAATTTACCGGCATCTACTAATCTATTTAAACACTTTATAATAGCTTCTTTATTTTTAGAAGCGTCTTCAAATTCCAAATAGGTAAATATATAACCAACTTTAAAGGTTTCAATTCTACTTTTTACAGTGTTTGTAATGGTGATTTTAGGCTCCATGCTAGTAAGATACAAAAAATGTCCAGTTTATTATATAATATTATGGACATTTTTATTATTTTAAAGACTAATATTAATGGCGCAGCTTAGGGTATACTTTAGGAAAAAGAGTTCAAAATACATTTCTGTCCTAAAAAATAAAATTTACAAATACTATTTATAAACGGGGTAACTTAATGTTTTTGTATAAATAATACAATTTTCAAATATTATTTTTAAAAATAACAAAATTAAAATTTAATTACAACGACACTCCTCTTTTCCAAGGAATAAAATCATCTTGCTGTAATTGCACTGCTTTAGGAATAATTTCACCACTTGCAGCTTTGATACAATAATCCAAAATATTTTCTCCCATTTGCTCAATTGTCGCTAAGCCGTCAATAATATCTCCTGTATTAATATCGATGATATCGGACATACGTTTTGCTAACTTGGTATTGGTTGCTACTTTAATCACTGGACAAACTGGATTGCCAGTGGGCGTTCCTAATCCAGTGGTAAATAAAATTAAGGTGGCACCACTTGCAGCTTTCCCCGTTGTTGCTTCCACATCATTACCAGGGGTACATACTAAATGTAAACCAGGTATATCTGCAGATTCTGTATAATCTAACACTGCCACCACTGGCGCTGTTCCTCCTTTTTTACAAGCGCCTGCACTTTTTATTGCATCCGTAATTAAACCATCTTTGATATTGCCTGGGGAAGGATTCATATGAAATCCACTACCCACTGCATGCGCCATTTTATTATAGTCCTCCATTAATGTCACAAACTTATTTGCCGTTTGTTCATTTACGCATCTATCAATTAATTCTTGCTCAGCACCACATAGTTCTGGAAACTCAGCTAATAAAACTTGTCCGCCTAATGCAACTAATAAGTCAGCAGTGTGCCCCACTGCAGGATTTGCAGATATACCACTAAAGCCATCACTCCCACCACATTTAACCCCAATACATAATTTACTTAATGGAGCAGGCTGACGTTCAATTTTATTTGCTTCCACCAAATGAACCAAGGTTTGTTGAATGGCTGATTTAATTAATTGCTCCTCACTTTGTGATTGTTGTTGTTCGAAAGTGATTAGTGGCTTATTAAAATTTGAATTTCTTTTTTTCAAATCACTTTTAAATTCAGACACTTGTAAATGCTGACAACCCAAACTCAATAAAGTAATGCCAGCCACATTAGGATGATCGGCATATGCGGCTAATAAATTACTTAAGGTAGACGCATCTTGTCTGGTTCCGCCACAACCCCCTTGGTGATTTAAAAATTTAATGCCATCTATGTTTTTAAATACGCGGTGATGTGAAATCGGGGCTAAAGCAGTGTGCTCTTCAATACCCATGGTGCCTGTTTGTTGGTAGGATGCCACTAGTTGATCGGTAAATTGTTTGTACTTATCAGTAATGGTATAGCCTAGTGCATGGTGTAAAGATTCTTTGATCACATCCAAGTTTCTATTTTCACAAAAAACAGTTGGAATAAATAACCAATAGTTGGCGGTTCCTACTTTTCCATCTGCTCTGTGATAACCCTTAAATGTTTTAGTTGCATACTTATCAATATTAGGCGCTTGCCAAGTATAATTATTTCCTCGATATGCATATGCATCCGCTTCATGTTTGGTATTCTCCACCGACATGCGTTCACCCAATAAAACTTGATCTACTATAATCTTTCCAACAGTAATGCCATACATAATTACAATAGCCCCTTTGGATAAATCCTGAATGAAAAACTTATGCTTCTCTTCAATTTCTTCCTTTAATATATAGGTTTCATCATGGTATTGAATAGGATCGCCTTTGCTTAAATTAGTTAAAGCGACTAATACATTATCCTTTGGATGAATTTTGATTACTTTATTCGCGCTCATGATTTTATTATTACTTAAAAATACTGCAAAACTAGTAGGGGCATAAAAAAAGCCAGCATTTCTGCTGACTTTTTTTGGTCGGGAAGACAGGATTCGAACCTGCGACCACCTGGTCCCAAACCAGGTACGCTACCGGACTGCGCTACTTCCCGTCCTTTTATAACTTTCGTTATAATATTTTTACCGGTAAAAAACTCATATTCAAGAACTTAAAAGAGCGGAGAGGAAGGGATTCGAACCCTTGGTACAGTTTAACCCGTACGGCAGTTTAGCAAACTACTGATTTCAGCCACTCATCCACCTCTCCTCCAAAAACCTCTTTCGAGGGGTGCAAAAATAAGCACTACGGCCTTAAATACCTAAAAAAAGTCCGGAATAAACTTAAATAAACTTAGATCTGGACCTCGAATACCTTAAATAATAATTTCAACAACCATAATGGGTAAATCAAGTACATTAAATAAAAGGAAGATAATTATCAGCGTAATAGGGAGGCATGAACTACATAGCGGCCAATTGTACCTTTTGGGTCAACTCCATAACGTTCTCTCTGAACATAGAATCGGTATCCATTAAATCCTTTACTGTTTGACAAGAATGTATAACAGTAGTATGATCACGACCACCGAAGTGTTCTCCAATCGTTTTTAATGAATTCTTAGTAAAGGCTTTGGCCAAGTACATGGTAATTTGACGTGCTTGAACAATTTCACGCTTACGTGTTTTTTGTAAAAGCTTATCATAAGGCACTTCGAAAAATTCGCAAACCATTTTTTGAATAGCATCGATGGTAATTTCTTTGCTGCTTGTTTTAACAAAGTTGCGTAAAACCTTCTTTGCTAATTCAACATCAATTTCTTTTTTATTCAAAGAAGACTGTGCCAATAAGGATATCAACGCACCTTCTAACTCTCTTACATTCGTATTAATATTATATGCTACATACTTCACCACTTCCTTAGGCATATCTAAACCATCCGCTTTCATCTTCTTTTCCAAAATTTCAATACGGGTATCGTAATCTGGCACTTGAATGTCAGCACTTAATCCCCAACGGAAGCGGCTTAACAAACGTTCTTGTAAACCTTCTAAATCCTTTGGTGCTTTATCTGAAGTTAAAACCAATTGCTTTCCACTTTGGTGCAAGTGATTGAAAATAGCGAAGAATGCATCCTGAGATTTTTCTGCTCTATTAAAAAATTGAACATCATCTATAATCAACACATCTATCAATTGATAAAAATGTATGAAATCATTAATTGCATTATTACGACTATGATCTTGAAACTGATTGATGAATTTTTCTGAACTCACATATAAAACAACCTTACCTGGATGCGCGCGTTTTACGTCGTTTCCAATGGCTTGTGCCAAATGTGTTTTTCCAAGACCTACACCACCATAAATAACCAAAGGATTAAATGAGTTTGCGCCTGGCTTTTCAGCAACTGTTTTACCAGCGCGGCGTGCTACCCTATTACAATCTCCTTCAATAAATGAATCAAACGTATAATTATGGTTTAACTGAGGGTCAATTTGCATTTTCTTTAACCCAGGAATGACAAACGGATTTTTCACAGGATTATCAATCACCAACGGGAAGTTCATCTCGTTGTTATTGTAAGTTTTCATACCGCTAGCTGGAACATCCATTGAACCTTTTTTATTATTCCCGCTATCAACCATGATTCTATATTCCAACCTAGCTTCTTTTCCTAATTCTCTCTTTAAAGTTTTAGCTAATAAGTTAACGTAATGCTCCTCGATGTACTCGTAAAAAAATTGACTCGGAACTTGGATCAGTAAAACGTTTTCTTTTAAATCAACTGGCTGTATAGGCTCAAACCAAGTTTTAAAGTGCTGCCATTCGACAATATCTTTAATAATCTTTAAGCAATTGCTCCATATTAATTCTGCACTCTTAGCCATCTTACTTTCTAACCCTTTATATGATGATAAAACTTGTTCCTTTTTTCTGATTTCCTTTAGATACCATTCAGCATTTGTTAATCCTTGAATCAGTATGCGAATATGAAGCCTTTATGTTGAAAAAAAAACTTTTTTTTTCGGTTTTTTTTACATGTACCCCAAACATTGGATTCAACACCCTTTACTGCAGCTAATCAGGCGTTCAAGATAGCACCTTTTATTTAGAAAGGGTTAGTTTATCCACTAATTTTTAAGGTTTTTTCATTAGGCATCCATCTTCATTTGTTTTTTAAAATAGCCCCTATCTCATTTGGTCAAATATTGCTACCTTTAACCACTTAATAATAACTATGAGCTACGAATTAACCGGCAAGCTACTTGCCAAATACGAAATCATTCAGAGGAAGGAAACCTTTAAAACAAGGGAGTTTGTCATTGAAAAGACCGATGATATCAATGGTAAAATCATCACAAATTATGTGAAATTTCAGTGTGTTCAGGACCGTACGACCATGCCTGACCGCTTTAACCTAGGAGATACTGTAAAAGTCCTATTTAATATTAAAGGCTCTAAATGGAATAAGGACGGTAAAGATAATTATATCACCAATTTAGATGCTTGGCGTATGGAAGCAGTTCAATTGGGTGGTAATACTGCTCCAACTGAAACAAATACCTATTTTGACATCCCTGCGAACGAATCAGGCGACGATCTTCCTTTCTAATATTAAACATGAATTAGGCATATAATATAGTCACCAGTTATGACACTATATTATAAACGCAATTCTAGGTTTATTATATATAAAAAGTCTATAATATATAGGCTGCATTTTTTTAGGATAAAAACCTAACCCATGCAAAAAACAATCGCTTTAAAGCTGACCCCCTCCGAAGTTGCTAGCCAACCCATTCTATTGAATGCTATTTCCCAAGCATTAGCAGCGCCAAATTCCAATATCCTAGGATTCCATATTCTCAAACAATCTATTGATGCCCGAAGCCGCCAACAGGTTTGGGTAAACTTGAGCATTCTTGTATTTATCAACGAAGCCCCAAGTCAAAGATTCACCACCCCTATCCAATTTGATATTTTACCCTCAAATGCAAAGGAAGTCATCATTATTGGCGCTGGTCCAGCAGGATTATTTGCAGCCTTAGAATGTATTCTACTAGGACTTAGGCCAATCATATTAGAAAGAGGCAAGGATGTAAGATCGAGAAGAAGAGATTTAGCAAAATTAAATAAGGAAGGCATTGTCAACCCTGAGAGTAATTATTGCTTTGGGGAAGGCGGTGCTGGCACGTATAGCGATGGTAAATTATATACGCGTAGTAATAAGCGCGGAAGTATTGATAAAATTTTACGTTTGTTTTATCAGTTTGGGGCAGATGAAAGTGTTTTATACCAAGCGCATCCTCATATTGGCACCAATAAATTACCGCATATTATTACTGCGATGCGGGAACAAATTGAAGCATCCGGCGGAAAAGTTTTATTCAATAAAAAACTCGTCAACTTTACGATTGAAAATGAATTTATCAAGGAAGTGATTACGGAAGATGGGGACCATTTAAAATGTGAATCACTCATTTTGGCAACAGGACATTCGGCACGAGATATTTTCAGCTTACTTTATGAAAAAAATATTTTAATTGAAGCCAAGCCTTTTGCATTAGGAGTTAGAGTTGAACATCCGCAAAATATTATTGACAGAATACAATATCATTGCGTCACCAAGGATCCAAATTTACCTCCAGCAGCTTATAATTTAGTGGAGCAAGTAAGTGAACGTGGCGTATTTAGTTTTTGTATGTGTCCAGGAGGGATCATTGCACCGGCAGCTACAGCACCTGGTGAAATAGTGGTGAATGGTTGGAGCCCGAGTAAGCGTGATAACCCTTATGCCAACAGTGGTATGGTTGTTCAAATTGACACACCCACTGCTTTAAATTATATCAATCAACAATGGAAAGAAAATAAAGCAAATACAAATCCGCTAGTTGAAAAAACGGTAAAAAGCAATACGGTTCATCCTTTAAGTTTGTTGGCATTTCAACAACAAGTGGAACAGGCGGCATTTATTGCTGGCGGTGGATTACAAGTAGCACCTGCAGCAAGATTAGTAGATTTTTGCACGAATAAATTATCCGAATCCTTACCCGATGCAAGTTATTTGCCTGGTTTAGTATCTGCACCTTTACAAAAAGTATTGCCTGATTTTGTACACAAAACTTTGCAGGAAGGATTTAAGGCATTTGGGAAAAAGATGAAAGGCTATTATACCAATGATGCGATTGTCGTAGCCACTGAAAGTCGCACTTCATCCCCCGTGCGTATTCCGAGAGACGCAGACACATTAACACATCCGCAGATAAAAAATTTCTACCCTTGTGGTGAAGGTGCTGGTTATGCAGGCGGTATTGTGAGCGCAGCGATGGATGGACAAAAAATTGCACACCAAATTGCTTTAGGGCATGGCTTATTGATTTCGAATTTGTAACTACTAATTCTCGGGCTTTTCTTTCTTACTTAATAATAATTCATCTTGAATTAAACGATTTAATTTAAATGAATTTAATTCAGCAGATAAATTAAGAGAGATATCTCTTGTTATAAAACTAGGCTTACCCGCATTTACCCATGCAGTATACCAAAAATCAGCAATCATATTTGCAGAAGCAATCAATTGCGTATTAACTGTAGATCCCAATCCATTCGCATATGCTTCAGCAAATTCTTTTGTGTATACTTCTGTTTGACGACCATACCGCATCACTGTTTTATATTTTGTATCAGGATTAAATTTAGTAGACACTTCCTTTTCAATCGCTAACACTCCAGGTACTAGGGACGCGGTCTTTCTAATATCCAACCAAATAGCTTTATTAGGGTTTTTAATATACTTAGCGGTATGAGGATTGTACAATTGGTATTGATCAATTCTTAATTCTGGCACAAAGGATTCCCATAAACTATGCAACCCCTTTTGTCCTGTAAGTTGGCCATCATAATTAATTGATGTATGTAAAGGCACATGAGCATCTCCAATATAATGTCCCAAATCTGCAGCGTAAAATAGGATGCTATCCTTATTTTTTGATCGAAAAGCATTGGTTAATTTATCTAGCTGCTCAATAATCAAATAAGGTACCCAGCCATATTTAAGCAAAGAGTCTTTGGAGTATATTTTCACAGCCGCCTCCCAATCTAATGGCATATCATTAGCAGCATTAGGACCGAATGCTTCAAGATCAATAAAATGTTTTGTTGCTTCTGTTTTATCAGCATTCCTTCGCGTATCAGGTCTTGTTGAATTTGCAACTAAATACGTCATTTCCTGGTGAAAAAAAGATTGCAATGGCGCAGGCAAACTGTATATCGCAATTTGATTAATCGTGCGGTGTACTAAAAAGCCCCAGCTACTTAATCCAAAAAATAAAATAGTTACAATAAAAACATAGACCGACTTCCTAGGATTAAAAATATTTGAGCGCATACACTAAATTTGGATCGAAGATAGCCTATTATCCCCTTTTACAACCGCTGCAAGGTCAAATTTTTCATTTCATAAATGAGGCATCCATTGTCAAAAAATGAGTTTAATTTTGATTCAAATTGAAAAATATGGATCCACTATTACGTTTGTCAAATTTAAAAAAACATTATGCTACTCAAAAAGCGGTAGATGATATTAGTTTTGAAATACAAAAAGGAAGCATTTTTGGATTGCTTGGACCCAATGGTGCAGGTAAAACAACCTTGCTCAGAATGATTACAGGTATTTTTTATCCAGATGGCGGTGACATCTTATTAGACGGGAAAGCTTTTGATCCAATTAACGATATCCAAAAAATTGGATATATGCCAGAGGAAAGAGGCTTGTATAAAAAAATGAAAATTGGAGAACAGGCCTTATACCTTGCACAATTAAAAGGCTTATCGAAAGCCGAGGCCACTGAAAAAATTAAGTATTGGTTTAAGAAATTTGAGATGGAAACCTGGTGGAATAAAAAGGTAGAGGATTTAAGTAAAGGAATGAGCCAGAAATTACAATTTGTAATCACCGTATTGCACGAACCTAAATTGATTATACTAGATGAACCCTTTAGCGGTCTAGATCCTTTAAATGCAAATTTAATTAAGGAAGAAATTTACAACCTTGCAAAAAAAGGCGCTACCATCATATTTAGTACACACCGTATGGAGCAGGTGGAAGAAATATGCGACCATATTGTTTTAATGAATCTAGGCAAGAAAATACTAGATGGCACTGTGACGGATATTAAGCAACAGTTTAAAGAAAATAATTTCTTGATTCAAACGGATAATGAAGTTGCCATCAACAGCAACCCTATTTTCACCACTGTAAGCAATGCGCATAATAAAATATTGGTAAAAATAAACGAAGGCTATCAATCTAATGATGTATTAAAATATTTACTGCAAGAAAATGTCAATATCGTTGCCTACAATGAGTTACTGCCTTCCTTAAATGATATTTTTATCAAATTGGTCGAAAATACACATGCCACAGCAAGGGCATTTCAAAATAATTAAATTTTAAAAATACTCCGATGAATAAAACTTGGTTAATTATACAAAGAGAATACTCCACAAGGGTAAAAAACAAGCGTTTTTTAATACTGACTTTTCTAATGCCTATATTAATTGTAGGCTTCATTGCTGCATCCGGCTATTTGGCTATTTCAGGTGTGGAACAACGCAGTATTGCCGTAATTGATCCGAACGGGTTTATTAAAAATTCTTTAAAAAACACGAACCAGATCAGCTTCAGTTTTCCCATTGATGTAGATACCAATAATTATAAGCAAAAAGGCTTTACTGATATTTTAATATTACCTGAATTCAAGAAGAACGAAAAAACGGATTATATATTAAGGTCTCAAAAATCAATGGGACTCATGCTACAGGAAAGTATTAGCAATAAAATTAACAAGGCAATTGAAGACCAAATGTTGCAGGATGCTGGAATTAAACAAAGTATTTTAGATTCTATACATAATGCCTCTAATGTTGCTGAATTAAAAGCATATGAGGACAAAGGTAAATCAAGTAAGGAGAGTAATGCAGGCTTAGCGATGGGGATTGGATATGCCAGTGGTTTACTTATCTATTTAACTATGTTTATTTATGGCGCCATGGTTATGCGTGGTGTGATGGAAGAAAAAACAAACCGTATTGCGGAAGTAATTATTAGTAGCGTGAAACCTTTTGAATTAATGATGGGTAAGATCATTGGCATTGGCGCTGTAGGATTAACCCAATTTATTTTATGGATTGTGCTCATCATTAGTTTAACTAGTGTTGCCATGGGATTTTTACCAGCAGATGTACAAACCCAAGTTGCCGCTTTACAACAAAGCAATGGTCAAATGGCAGGAGGCGGCATGGCACAAGCGAGTGAATCAGCCATGAAAATATATAACATGCAACACACTATTGCTACTGCAAACTGGCCTTTAATCATTGGTTGCTTTATATTTTATTTTATTGGTGGTTATTTATTTTACGCCGCGCTTTTTGCAGCAGTAGGAAGCACCGTAAATGAGGATCCACAGGATGCACAAAGTTTAATGTTCCCGATTACTATGCCACTTATATTTTCGTATGTAATTACAACGATGGTGACACAAAATCCTAATACTCCGATTGCTTTTTGGGCCAGTATCATCCCATTTAGCTCACCTATGGTCATGATGGCAAGAGTAGCCTATGGTGTGCCAAGTGCAGTATCGTATTGGGAATTAATTTTAAGTATGGCTGTATTAGTGGGTGGATTTATTTTCACCACTTGGTTAAGTGGTCGAATTTACCGAACAGGTATATTATTGTATGGCAAAAAAGTTACTTGGAAATTAATGTTCAAATGGGCATTTAAAAAAAGCTAGGTATACTGAAATTTATAAAGCAATACGCACATTCACACCCGTCCTGGTAGATATGATTGGCGGCGAGGAGGAAATGTATGGTGTTGTTCTGCGTTGATCAAAGAAGAATTTAAGATTGATCTTACTATTCAACACATAATCAATGGAAGGTTGCAAAGTGACTTCCTTTTGACCTCCTGTTCCATAGGCATTTGCTTGATCCAAACGACTATTGCTATTATACATATCACGGAGTCCAACATCTAGTCTGAAAGTTAAATCATTCGCCAATTTAGCATTGTTCATACCAGGAATATTAAATGGAAGCTTTAATCCTCTGGCACGATAGCTGGTTCCAAAAACCCATTCCTTGCTATTATTTTCACTTAATTGGTAATCCACCAAACTTAATGCAAGTAAACGGCTCTTTTTATATTCAAAACGTAATGACCATTGCGTTACTGTTGTTACATTAACACCAATTAATGGTTCCATTCGTTCGCTGATGGTAATATTAGGTATTAAGAAATAAGGAATATAGTTACCGCTGATTGGATCTAAGAAAGAAGGCGCTCCTAAAAATAATCTGTCCACATACATCAATGAACTCGCAAAGCTATTCATGGATAAATTTCCATTATAACCATGCGTCAGAGAGATATTAGTGAAAAAATTAGACAGTGGTTTTATTTTTGATAAACCATTATATATGATACTCCAATTAGGCATTGGCAGCATTCCTGAAAATGGATTCGAACGAATATTACTATTGTTTTGATTCAATAAAGCAACGGATTCCTTATCCTTACCTGTATAGGCCGCAATAAATGCAGGTATTAACACATCCTGTGAATACTTACCATAACCAATCGCATAACCATTAGGGTCTTTTTTATTATCCCAATAAGGATTTTTTTCCGCTACCCTATTTGAAATCCGTAATCGATTATCTTGGAAGGTTTGAAACACAGTTGAAATCATATTTGGATCATGGCTTTCAAAAAAAGTATTCAATGCAAAGTAGCTAATATTAAATCCTCCAGCCGACAATGGATTTAAATGTGTTTTAACCCCTGTGCCACTGGTATCTTTAAATAATTCAGAATAATCTTTGGTAAAGGTTTTATCTAGATGCACATCAATAATTAAATCCCTGATGGGTTCAATCTGCATCCGTATAGATAATTTTTGATCAAACCCCTGACGTAACATTAAATTAAATTTCTCATCCTTGGATAATAAACCTTTCGCATCCTGTTGTCTTAACCATATAGAATCAGGTTGCTTACCAAATGCATAATCCAAGCCAGGTGCCAAGCCATCCCAGGTTGAATTTAAAAAATTTACGCCCGACATATAACCAGGCAAACGGCTATTATAATTTTCAGAATAATCTAAGGAAGCTGTTTTTAGCATCGTTAATAAACCAACTAGTTGCTTTACACCCCCAGGCACATTAATAGGTTCATTTGCTTTTAATACCCGCTGCGCAATACGCTCTTGCTTACGCGCCTCCCTCCACTTTTGCAAAGACACTATTTTTTCTTTACCCACTTTGCCATCTAAAGCCTCCTTTTTAGTCATTAATATTTTATTCGCTAAAGGATTCGCATTACCACTTGATTGGTAAGGCGCATCAGATAATGCAGCGCGAATAAATTTTGATTTATTATAGAAGCTTGAAAAGTTAAACTGTGCACTTAATTGCTGTGAAAAAGTATTTTCAATCATATTCCCTAAATCCTGTGCCAACCTACTTGCACCCACCCAATTATAATTGGTTGAAGCGTTATAACTTGACATGATCCAATCCGTTAATGGAAACTTATTGGTGGGTATATCATATCTAAGGGTGATTCTTTGATTATACAAAGTATTGCGACCGGCACGAAGTAACATTCTTGTTAATGAATCCTTCTTTTCCTTGGTGTCAATACGGCCGCTCGGCTCATCTATTCTTGAATTTAAGTTAGCCGTCATATCCAAGTTCAATGATCTGGTTAAACCCCATCGCATATTAAAAATACGACTCATAGTGAAATATTTATCGAAAGTAGTATCCACTTTATCGGTAGTACCATCAAATGAATTCACCACCCTTGGAATAAACTCACCAAATTGTCGGTCAAACACTGCGCGATAACTAATTAAACTTGGCTTTGGATTAAAATTAATTTCCTTCGCCCAGGTCAACCAAGGGGAACTTGATTTAATTAGTTTCCGAAAGGGTTCAATTGACTTTCCATTATTATTAAAAGTATATCCTATCGAACCTCTTTGCTTGTCAATCTTGTTTTGTTGTACCGTAGGGCTTGATTGCGATAACTGTGAATAAGAATAACTAAAATCAAAATTACTCAGGCTGATCAAACTTTGTTTTTGCCCAGGTAAAAAACGGACATTGGTAAAGTTTAATGTTTTGATCGTGGTTTGATCAATAGATGCTTTTTGAACAGAATCCTTTTTCGCACCTGATAAGGCACTCATTTTGTCCTTGTATAATATGTCTTTATCAAATGGATCAAACTGCGGATTTTCCATGGTTTTGTTGATGCCTGCAAATACAGGCAAGGAAATACGCACTTGTTTTGGAAGCAGTTTTCCTGCATCAATATTCGTAGCAATATCGAATTGCGTTAAACCAGTTTTAGCACGTTCATTCATTTTTTGTTCAATACCTCCAAAGCCGCTGGTTCTGCTATTCACCGAAACTGCGATGGTGCCCAAATCAGCTAAGCTTAGATCCATTCTTCCTAAAGCTGCCCATGATCCTTCTTCATCTAAATCAGATAATCTAAGTTCATTAATCCAAACTTCGGCATCCATTGGAACATCGGACTTGGTATTTTCAAATGCAATTAACACGCCACGCACTTCCCCTAAATTTGGATTACCCATCACCGAATATCTTTGTCTTCCGAAATTTTGACCATATTTTTTATTAAAAGGAATATTCTGTTTATCTCTATCCAATTTTAATTTAACCAAATCCATTAAACTTAAATTCAACTCATTTTCCAAAGGCCACACTTCCCGCGCTTCTGAACTCGCATATAATTTTTGCCTGGTAGTAGTCAATGGAATTCTTATTTCATAAAAGTTATTTTGAAAATCCTGCCCTATTCTGATAATTGCAGTCATGGATCCACTATCTACTCTGTTGATATTCTTTTTATCCTCCGCATGTAAAAACAAAGACATCTTTCCATAACGTCTTACATCCACATTCATGGTTTTAAACACCCCACGAGGCGAAGCGTTTTTTTGCAACCCATTTAATTGTATACTTAATGCCTGTTCATTTTGCAATAAATTAATGCCATTATTACTTAATAATTGAACACGCTCAATACCTGGAGGAACCACATAATTCACCGGTGTACGACTACCATTTTCCTCCAAACTCACGGCCAAGGTATTTACTTTAGTATTTAAGTTAACCCCAGTTAAGGAATCGTAATTACCCAAACTATCAATGTTATAATTGAATTGTCTCCATTGATTACGAACCAAATCCAATTTGGCAAAACGGAGTGTCACTGAATCCTCAAAGTCAGTTAAATACATTCTAATAAATCGAATGGATTTAAAATCTCGAATGCCGTTAACATTTCGTTTATACGATTTTATAGGGATGCGAAATAAATACCAGTTTTCAATACTCTTGGAACCATCCGCCAAGGTAACATTCACCGTTTTCGAATCTGTTACATAATTTGTAGTCGTAGTGGATATATTGTTTTTCTGTAAATTAATTTCGTATTCAAAATAAGCTTCTGTTTCATTTAAGGTATTATCCCTATTTAAGTCCTCATTATCTGGAAGCAATGTTGCGGCACTACTAAATAACCCTGTGCCCGCCAATGCAGAGTTACCTTGGGGGTTGTTAAAGTTTTTATACCTTCCTAAAATGCCCACATTACTTGCGTCATACTTGCCATCTCGGTACCATACATAGTTATCAGCCGATGGATCACTTAAAAATTGCCCCTTAACATTTGCATTGGTGATTTTATTAATGACATACGCTTTTTTTGAACGTTCATCATCATCACCCAAACCATCCAATCCGACATCCTGGTATTTTCTGTCCTCGGGATTATTACTAAATGCATTGGTTACTTGAATTGGATTTACAGGAACCCTTCCCCAAGTGGAGCTATCAATCCCGGCAGGTATGGTTGGCGTCGGCATCCCATTTTCATAAAAGCGTCGACCATCACGTAAAATATCTTCACTCACATTTCCTAAATTTAAGACCAAGGTTCCTCTGGTCGCATTAGATTTAATAAATGGATCCTGTGCCCAAAATTCAACATACTCTATTATCCCTGTTTCAAAATCAGTTTGATCTAAGGAACGCATAATACCGCCCCACTTATCTTTTGGATTTGTAAACTTTCCAGCGGCATCCATATCCTTATAATTAAAGTTATAAGGGCCACGCTCCTTTGGATAATAACTTAAATCGAAAGTAGGCAGTTGCACATCCGTGATATTCGTTGTTTTTTGTGGAAACAATTCATTCGTATACACCTGACGCACCCTTGGATCACTCAATAACGCCAAATTGGATCTCAGCGGATTATTGGTGGAGTTTTTATCTTGCAAGTTTGGTTCAATGGTATACCATGCAAGCTTTGCTCTGTTATAATTATAGTCAATGGAATCCGACAGGTTGGCTTCCTTAAATCGCTCTTGTGGCGTAGATGCTAAAGTCCAAGAGGTAAATGGAAAACGTAAGTCAATATTAGTACGAGTAGCCTCAAAATCATCTAAATAAACCACTCCATTTCCGCCCCTTCCAATTTGTCGCGCATGTCCAGGTTGTAAAAATGCACCTTCCCCATAAGCGGTTAAATAGGATTTTGTTTTAGTACTATAAAAAGGAAGCTTATCTAAAGCCTTTGTTAATTTTGGTA
>Ga0209355_1000769_pt1 | contig 18811 bp, 14 predicted proteins | sample LauGreSBDMM110SN_3_FD_187563 | JGI IMG/M metagenome (GOLD analysis project Ga0209355, IMG submission 187563) | Freshwater lake microbial communities from Lake Michigan, USA - Sp13.BD.MM110.SN (SPAdes) (version 2) | ecosystem: Environmental > Aquatic > Freshwater > Lake | place: Lake Michigan...
TGACCATTTGTTTAATGATCATTGTCAATACACCAGGGGATCCTTCGCTCACTTTTGCTCCTTTTTTACATGCGAGCTGGCATGGGTTTACGCCCACTGATTTGGTTTTTCCTTCCTTTTTATTTGCCGTTGGAAATTCATTAAGTTTTATTGAACCTAACTGGGCTAAATTAAATAATAGCAATGTTTTATTAAAAATTGGAAAACGAACAGCCTTGTTATTTTTAATAGGCTATTTAATGTATTGGTTTCCTTTCACAGGTAGTCTTGCGAATACGCGTATTATGGGTGTTTTGCAACGCATTGCACTTTGTTATGGCTTTGCTTCCTTGATTGTTTATTATATGCATGAGCGTGTGGTGATGATTTTGTCTGGTGTATTATTATTACTGTATTGGTACGTTTCATTTAAGTTCGGAGATATCGGTGATCCTTATAGTATACAGGGTAATGCAGGTTTGAAATTAGATACTTGGTTAATGGGCGAGCCACATTTATACCATGGTGAAGGATTTGCGTTTGACCCAGAGGGTTGGTTAAGCACGATCCCTTCCATAGTGAATGTATTAATTGGTTATCGTGTAGGGAAGTTTATCCAAGAACAAGGAAAAACCTATGAGGGCTTGGCCCTATTATTTATGTGGGGGGCAGGGTTTATATTTTTAGCCTTTATGTGGAATTACCAATTCCCGATCAATAAAAAGCTTTGGACCAGTTCCTTTGCTTTATTAACGGTGGGTATTGATATGGTTATTATTGCCACCATCATTTATCGTGTCGAATTACAAAGACAATTACAGTTTTCAAGCTTTTTTACTGTATTTGGGCAAAATCCATTGGTCATTTACCTTTTCTCAGAATTGCTCGTTGCTACTTTATATCTGGTCCATGGGCCTAATGGCATCCCATTATATACCTGGATTTATCAAAATACCTTTACCAATTTAGCGCCCTATTGGGGTTCGATGGGATTTGCCTTTACAGTGATGTTGATTTGCTGGCTATTGGGTTATATATTAAATAAATATAAGATATATATCAGGGTGTAAATCTTATTACTCCATTTCCCCCCATTTGTTTTTTTAGGAGCCTTAAACCTTGTACCTTTGCAGCCTCAAAACAGTACATGGAAATAAGAAACATCGCTATTATCGCCCACGTTGACCACGGTAAAACTACCTTGGTAGACAAAATTTTACACGCTACTAAAGTATTCAGAGATAACCAGGACACTGGGGACTTGATTATGGATAGCAATGAACTAGAACGTGAAAGAGGAATTACCATTTTAAGTAAAAATGCTTCAGTAACTTATAAGGACGTTAAGATTAACGTAATTGATACACCAGGTCACAGTGACTTTGGAGGTGAAGTTGAGCGTGTATTAAAAATGGCAGATGGTGTTTGTTTGTTAGTGGATGCTTTTGAAGGTCCAATGCCTCAAACCCGTTTCGTTTTACAAAAAGCATTACAATTGAACTTAAAACCAATTGTAATTATTAATAAAGTGGACAAGGAAAACTGTCGTCCTGACGAAGTGCATGATGCAGTATTCGAATTGTTTTTCAACTTAGATGCAACCGAAGACCAATTAAATTTCCCTACTTTTTATGGTAGTGGTAAAAATGGTTGGTTTAACGATAGCTTGACACAATGTGAAGATATCTTTCCTTTAATGGATGGCATTTTGAAATATGTACCAGGACCTGATGTTAAGGAAGGCCATACACAAATGCAAATCACTTCATTGGATTATTCTTCTTTCTTAGGTCGTATTGCCATTGGTAAAGTAGAAAGAGGCACCATTAAAGAAGGACAAAATATTGTATTGGTAAAAGCGGATGGTAGCTTAAAGAAAAATAAAGTAAAAGAATTATACGTATTTGAAGGAATGGGTAAGCGTAAGGTAACAGAAGTTATTTCTGGTGACTTATGTGCTGTGGTAGGTTTAGAAGATTTTAGTATTGGTGATACCGTTGCTGATCCTGAAAATCCTGAAGCATTACCAGTAATTAGCGTTGACGAGCCTACGATGAGTATGACCTTTAGTATTAATAACTCACCTTTCTTCGGTAAGGAAGGTAAGTTTGTAACTTCTCGTCACATCCGTGATCGTTTAATGAAAGAGACTGAAAAGAATTTGGCATTGCGTGTGGAAGAAACAGATAGTGCAGATAGTTTCTTGGTATTTGGTCGTGGTATTTTACACTTAGGTGTATTGGTGGAAACCATGCGTCGTGAAGGATATGAGTTAACGGTAGGAAATCCACAAGTATTGGTAAAAGAAATAGATGGTAAAAAACATGAGCCGTTTGAGATATTAGTGGTGGATGTACCCGCAGATTTTAGTGGGAAAGTAATTGACTTAGTGACCCAAAAGAAAGGGGAGATGTTGATTATGGAATCAAAAGGAACTATGCAACATTTAGAGTTTGATATTCCTTCAAGAGGATTAATTGGACTTCGTTCTCAAATGTTGACACAAACTGCAGGGGAAGCTGTTATGGCGCACCGCTTTAATGAATACAAGCCTTGGAAAGGGCCTATTCCTGGAAGAAGCAATGGGGTATTGGTAGCTAAGTTTTCTGGGTTAACCACTGCTTATTCTATTGATAAATTACAAGACAGAGGGCGTTTCTTTATTGAACCAGGTGAAGAAATTTATGCTGGTCAAGTATTGGCAGAGCATATTAAGCCAGGTGATTTAAACATCAATGCGGTCGAGATGAAAAAATTAACCAACCACCGTGCGAGTGGTTCTGATGATAGTGTGCGTATTACGCCTAAAGTCCAATACACCTTAGAAGAGTGTATGGAATACATTCAATCAGATGAGTGTATTGAAGTAACGCCTAAATCAGTTCGTATGCGTAAATCTATCTTAGACGAAAATAATAGAAGCAAGGCGACGAAAGCAGCGTCTAATTAATCATTATTGCCAATTTTCCTTGAAAATAAATTGGCAATAATGATTCTCTAATGACTTTATTAAAAAGCCTCCCGATGCATCGGGAGGCTTTTTAAATTCGGGGTATTCAATTTTTTGTATTCATTGCATTTGCAACATTTAAATAGGCTTGTTCAATGCTTTCCAAAGTATATCTTTCAATTCTACTAAATTCTTTTGTGTGGCAGAGGAAATAAATATATGTGGGATATCTTTAGGAAGTTCTTTTACAATTGCGTCCGTTAATTCTTGGTCTAATAAATCCGACTTGCTAATGGCAATGATAAATTCCTTTTGTAAAAGTTCTGGATTAAATTCTGCCAATTCATTTTTAAGAATTTCAAATTCTTTTTTATGATCATTACTGTCGGAAGGAATAATAAAAAGTAAAACAGCGTTTCGTTCGATATGTCTTAAAAAGCGATGGCCTAAACCTTTGCCTTCCGCAGCGCCTTCAATAATGCCGGGTAAATCTGCAATACAAAATGATCGATTGTCGCGATACGCCACCATACCTAGTTGCGGTGTTAAAGTAGTGAAAGCGTAGTTGGCTATTTTAGGTTTTGCTGCAGTAATTACTGAAAGTAGTGTTGATTTTCCAGCATTTGGAAATCCCACCAAACCCACATCAGCCAATACCTTTAACTCAATTTGTTTCCAACCTTCAATACCATCTTCTCCTGGTTGTGCATGTTCGGGAACTTGATTGGTGGGTGTTGCAAAATTAGAATTACCTAAACCACCACGGCCTCCTTTGGCTAATATAATTTCTTGGCCATCTGTTAATATTTCTGCTTCTACTTTACCAGTTTCTTCGTCTCTTGCAATGGTACCCAATGGTACTTCAATGATAATATCCTTACCATCCTTTCCGGTACAATTATTTTTACTGCCACCTTCCCCATCCTCTGCGATTACATTTTTATAATAACGTAAGTGTAATAAGGTCCATAATTGCGCATTGCCTCTTAAAATGATATGGCCTCCACGACCACCATCGCCACCGTCAGGACCACCTTTGGCAGTTAGCTTGTTGCGCATTAAATGTCGCGCACCTGCGCCACCATGCCCACTATGACAAAATATACGGATGTAATCAATGAAATTATTTCTTTCAGACACGGGAAACTATTTGGCGCGAAGTTAAGATAATCCTAACTGAGGTGGCTTTTTATTAAATGAAAGCTTTTGCGCTAGTTTATTTAGCAAGTTTTAATCCATCTATCAAGATAGTGACCATATTTTGTTCCAATTCGGTCGCAGTAATTTTTTTGGTTGAACGATGCCAGCTTTCAATGCCACTTACTGCGTGTAAAAAAATTAATACCACCGTTGGCGCATCAATGGTTTTGATTTCCTTGTTTCTTATCCCTTCTTCAATAATAGCTGCAATCCTTTTGCGGTATACTCTTCGTTGATTTTGATAATTGGATAAATAAGGATCAGATAAGTGTTTCCACTCTCGATCACTTACATACACTTCCTCATAATTATTGATCATTTCAGTGATATGGAAACGTAATAATTTTTCCATTTTTTCAAGGGAGGAAATGTTTTCAGATTCTATTTCATCCATTTTCAACACAAATTTATTTGCGACACTGAATACCAATTCGTGTAATAACTCGCTCTTCGATTTTATGTGATTGTATAAACTTGCCGCTTCCACACCAACAGCCTCCGCTAAATCACGCATGCTTGCAGCTTTATATCCTTTTTCTCTAAATAGGGTTGCAGCTTTACGCACAATTACATCCTTTCTAGATCCGTTTTTTTCTGTCTTAATTCTAGCCATTTTCTAAATTTTTGGTCAATTTGTTAGTACAAAATTATAGATTTAATTCTTTAAAATAGGTATTATTTTAAAATAAAACCCCATTTTTGTTAGTTTTTTGATTATCAAGCGATTATAAAATGCCTTTCCCTCATTTGGCTTAACGCAACTTACTTAACAGTAAAAATCGTAGTTTCGCAGCTGAAAATTAAAACAAAACACATGTCATTAGTTGTAGTAGGATCCATGGCCTTTGATGCCATTGAAACACCCTTTGGGAAAAGTGATAAAATTATTGGTGGAGCAGCAACTTACATTGCTTGGTGCGCTTCCAATTTTACCACGGTAAAGCAAATTTCAGTAGTGGGTGGTGATTTCCCACAATCCGAGTTAGATGCCTTAGCCAATAGAGGGGTCATTTTGGAAGGAGTACAAATAAAAAAAGACGAAAAAACATTTTTTTGGAGTGGCAAGTATCATTTAGATATGAATACGCGTGATACGATCGAAACACAATTAAATGTGTTAGAAAATTTCGAACCCGTGGTTCCAGATAGTTATCAGGATTGTGAAATATTAATGTTGGGGAATTTAGTGCCCGGTGTTCAAAGTAGCGTAATCAAACAAATGAAAAAGCGTCCTAAGTTAATTGTAATGGACACTATGAATTTTTGGATGGAAATTATGATGGATGATTTATTACATACCATTAGTTTGGTCGATGTATTGATGGTGAATGATAGCGAAGCGCGTCAATTAAGTGGAGAATATAGTTTGGTTAAGGCGGCTAAAAAAATTATGGCGATGGGTCCTAAATACTTAATCATTAAAAAAGGAGAACATGGTGCTTTGTTGTTCCATGGTCAAGAAGTATTTTTCGCTCCAGCTTTACCTTTGGAGGAAGTGTTTGATCCAACCGGCGCTGGTGATACTTTTGCTGGTGGCTTTGTAGCGCATTTGGCTAAAACGAAAGATTACTCATTTAACAATATGAAATCGGCTATCATTGTAGGTAGCGCCTTAGCTAGCTTCTGTGTGGAGAAATTTGGTACGCAAAGATTAACCGAAATCAGCGAGGCTGATATCAAAGAGCGCATACAATCGTTCGTTCAGTTGGTTAATTTTGACATTGAATTAGTATAAATTTGGTGATATGTTGGATTCGAATTATTTTCGTATCCTAAAGTCAAGGAAACAAAAAGGCATGCAAAAAAATAAACATACAAAACAAATTAAGAAACCTCTATAATAGGAAGGTGCTGATTGTTGTATGCTAAATAAATATACTCAAAAGCCTTCCAATAAAATGGAAGGCTTTTTTCTTTTCCTAAGTCTTTATAAAATAGAACACTTGAAAAAGAGAACGGTGATAATTTTAAATTTCTTAAAAGGACTTTGAGTTTTCGAAAAGCATAATAATAACGTAAAAAATAATAAAATGAAAGTTGCAGTTGTAGGTGCCACAGGGCTAGTAGGAACAAAAATGTTACAAGTATTAGCGGAACGAAATTTTCCAGTAACGGAATTAATTCCTGTCGCATCAGCGCGTTCAGCAGGTAAGGAAATCATATTTAAGGGCAAGCCGTACAAGGTGGTAACAATGGAGGAAGGTATTGCTGCAAAACCAGCTGTTGCTTTATTTTCAGCAGGGGGTAGCACCTCCTTGGAGTGGGCACCAAAGTTTGCAGAAGCAGGTATTCGTGTGATTGATAATTCCTCTGCTTGGAGAATGGACCCAACAAAAAAATTAGTAGTACCTGAAGTAAATGCATCTGTATTAACCCCTACCGATTTGATTATTGCTAATCCTAACTGCTCTACTATTCAAATGGTAGTGGCTTTACATCCATTACATGAGAAATATAAAATTAAAAGAGTGGTAGTTAGTACTTATCAAAGCGTAACCGGTACTGGTAAAAAAGCGGTTGATCAGTTAATGGAAGAAAGAAAAGGTGGGCAAATGGCTGCTGCAGATATGGCTTATAAGTATACCATTGATTTAAACGCTATCCCACAGATTGATGTTTTTTTAGAGAATGGTTACACCAAAGAGGAAATGAAAATGGTCAAAGAAACTTGCAAAATTATGCAAGATGACAATATTAAAGTTACAGCGACCACCGTTCGTATTCCAGTAATGGGCGGACACAGCGAAAGTATAAATGTGGAATTTGAAAATGAATTTGATTTGAATGAGTTAATCGCATTGCTTGCTACTGCACCTGGTGTGGTGGTGCAACAAAATGATGGCGACCAATTTTATCCAATGCCTTTATGGGCACATGAAAAGGATGAAGTATTTGTAGGCCGTTTACGCAGAGATGAAACACAAGCGAAAACATTAAATATGTGGATTGTTAGTGATAACCTACGTAAAGGTGCTGCTACCAATGCCATTCAAATCGCTGAGTACCTAGCCGCAAAGGGGATTATTTAGTTTGTAAATTAGTTAAATACATTTTATTCTTCTCTATCGTCATGGCCGCTAAAATATATAAATACGACCTAAAAGTCTGAACTCGCACTTTGTGCTCAGACATGCAGACTTTTTTAACGCTCGGATTTATATATTTCTTAACGCTATGACTCAAAGTTCAGAATCAAAATGTATTTAACTAATCAATTCCACAAAATCCGCTTCACTTATAATTTTTATCGAGGCTATTTTTTTGGCCTTCTCTAATTTGCTACCAGCATCTTCGCCAACGACTAAGTAATTTAATTTACTACTTACGCCGCCTAGGATATGTCCGCCTCTTGCTTCTACCATTGCTTCAGCATCAGCGCGTTTCAATTGTGTGAGGGTACCTGTAAATAAAAAATTTAATCCCGCTAAGTTTCCATCAATAGCAGTGGTATTGGTTTGAATCATATTTAAACCCAATGATTCAAGTTGTCGAATCATTGCAATATTATTTTCCTCATGAAAGTAGGCGTAAATACTTTTTGCCACTTTAACACCGACATCTTCAAATGATTGTAACTGCTCCTCTGTAAGATTTGTTAAATCTAAAATATGTTGAATTTGTGCTGCCACTGTTTTAGCGGTTGTTTCTCCTACGAAACGAATCCCCAAACCATAAATAAGTCGATAGAGTGGTTGCCTTTTTGAATTAGCAATTGCTGCTTGTAAATTGTCAATACTCTTTTTCCCAAAGCCTTCCAACTGCGTCACTTTTTCAAAATCTAAAGTATACACTGCAGGTACATTGGGAAGTATACCTATCTCGTAAAATTTTCGGATGTTGGCTTCTCCAAAACTTTTGATGTCCATGGCATCCTTGCTAACAAAGTGGATGATGCGTTCCACAATTTGTGCTTTACACAAAGGACTTATGCATCGCCAAACCGCTTCGGCTTCTTCTTTCTCCAATGTTGCATTACATGCTGGACAGCTAGTAGGAAAAGTAATCATTTGTTCAGTGCCTTTTCGCAAGGAACTGATAGATTGTACAATTTGTGGAATTACGTCACCGGCCCTTTCAATAATCACCGTATCTCCCAATCGAATATCTTTTTCTTTGATGTACTCTTCATTATGCATGGAAATGCTGGAAACGGTTACACCACCTAATGCTACGGGTTGAAGTTTGGCAACAGGGGTGACTGCTCCAGTACGACCTACTTGAAATTCTACGTTTTCAATAATGGTGGTTGCTTGGCGGGCTTTAAATTTATAGGCAATGGCCCATCTTGGATGATGGGAAGTCATTCCTAATTTTTCCTGCAACATAACATCATCAATCTTAATCACAAGCCCATCAATATCATAAGGCAATTGATCGCGTCCAATTTCAAAAGAAGTACAATAATCAATTACATGATGAACGCCTTCAATAATTTTTCTTTCTTTTTGCGGTGATCTAAATCCCAAATTCCATAACAAGGATAAAGTGCCACTATGGCTTTGCAAAAGCGGTGTAAGTTTTGCTCCTGGAATGGGAAGTACATAACTAATATGGTAAATGAATGCGTCTAAATTTCGTTCTGCTACTTCTTTTGGATCCTTCATGCGTAAGCTACCTGCAGCGGCATTGCGAGGATTAGCAAGCGGTGCTTGTTGCTTTAGTTTTAATTTTTCATTAAATGCAGCAAATGCATCTTTGCTCATGATCACTTCACCTCTTATTTCAATTTGCTTAATGCCATATTCCGCTAATGGGATACTTAGTGGAATGGATTTGATCTGTTTGATATTTTGCGTAATATCTTCTCCTGCAATACCATCACCTCTGGTACATGCCCTGATGAGTAAATCATTTTCATACACCAATGAAATACTTGCGCCGTCGAATTTTGGTTCAACACAATAAGTTAATTTTTCATACCCTGCGCCTTCTGTTGCCTTTCGATCAAAATCAATTAAGTCATCTGCGTTATAACTATTTTCCAAACTCAACATGGGTACCAAATGCGGAATGGTAACAAAGCTGGTATTTAAACTATTCCCCACTCTTTGACTTGGTGAATCGGGCGTGATTAATGCAGTATTTGCTGACTCGATGGAAAGCAATTGCTGGTATAATTGGTCATACTCATAATCACTTATCAATGGTTCATTCAAAACATAATATTGGTATTCATTGAATTTTAGTAGTTTTTTTAAACTATCCAATGCAATGGTATGCGGATTTGTTAAGTATTCTTTGGCTAAAGCCTGAAATGCGATAATTTGATCTTTGGGGTACATGAGGTAAAATGTCTGCTAAAATACAAATAGTTTTAATCTTTTATTTTGTATTTTGGGACTATAATTCCAATTTGTCCAACTTGCCATTGCAGGACAATAAAAATGATGATGTATTGTATGAATTTGATTAAAAAGATGCCCTTAAACTGGTTCAAACCTATCCAACAGTTCCCTTAACTTTAAAGCATACCAATTCCTTAAAATATTGGGTTGGTATTGATTTTTAAAAAAGAGGTAGGCTTGCCTATAATTTGATACCTTTACACACTAATTAAAGAGGCGTTATTATGTTATATTCAATGACAGGGTACGGAAGGGCAGAGGCTATTTTAAAGGACAAAACATGCTTAATTGAAGTGAAGTCCTTGAACGGCAAGCAATTTGATGTTCGTTTAAATTGTCCCTCTTTGTTAAAGCCCTACGAAGTTGAAATCAGAAACAAGTTGAACGAGGCGTTGTTCAGAGGAAGTGTGGAATGTTCTATATCCATCAAATCAAATGGGGTGAATAAGCCTGTTAGTGTCAATAAGGAATTAGCCAAATCCTATTATCAGCCGATTATGGAATTGGCGAATGAATTAGGTATTGGTACTGAAAATATTTTAAGCACGATTTTAAAAATGCCTGATGTGGTTTCATCCTCGAATGAAGTGTTGACGGAGGAAGAATGGAAATTTATTTTCGAATTATTAAATCAAGCTATTCAGCATTTAATTAAACATAGGGCAGAGGAAGGAAAATCAATTGAAAAAGATTTGCTTGAAAAAATTATTGCTATTGAAGCACAGCAAGCGGTAGTTGAAATTCATGAGCCTAATCGTCGCGACAAAATAAAGGACGGAATGGTTAAATTATTAGAGCAACATGTGGGTGCCGATAAATATGATCAAAATAGACTGGAGCAAGAGTTGATTTATTACATTGAAAAAATAGACATTTCGGAAGAAAGGGTTCGTTTAAAAAATCATTGTGATTATTTTAAAGCCATGCTAAATGATGGGGATCCTTGTAAGGGCAAAAAGCTATCCTTTATTTTACAAGAAATAGGAAGAGAAATAAACACCACAGGTTCAAAAGCCAATGATGTCGATATTCAAAAAGCGGTGATCATGATGAAGGATGAACTTGAAAAAGCAAAAGAGCAAATTTTAAATGTATTGTAAGATGGCTGTCGTTAAAACCTATAAACTTTTTGTACCTCTTTTACTTGTGTTTTTTATTACAAGTTGCGAGCCTATTCAGTTATATGAACAAACGACTATTTATCCTACGCACGAATGGTCCAGCAAGCAGGTGAATAATTACCAATTTAATATTACGGATACGAGTTCCTTATATAAAATTTATTTTGTTATCAGGCATCACAATGCGTATCACTATAAAAATATATGGTTGCAGGTAAACACTAAGTCCCCTTCAGATACCACAGTGAAGCAAACACTAAATTTGCAATTAGCCGATGATCAAAAAGGTTGGTTAGGTATTGGAATGGATGACATTTTTGACCAACGTATTCCTATTAATGCGACACCCACTAAACTAAAGCTAGGTCTGTATAATTTTAGTATGCAACATACTATGAGAGAAGATCCTTTGTTGGGTATACTGGCTACCGGCTTGCGTGTTGAAAAAGTGCGTTTATGAAAATGAGATGGTTCAATATCAGCAAATTAAAATTTGTCAATTTTATTTATTGGGTTTTTCTAACCTATATGATTGCTGCGTTTATTTGGTGGTATGTTTCCCTTGAAAAACAAAATAGTGAAATAGCAACCGTTAAATTTCAATCTATTCGATTAAACGATCCTGCTTTATATCAAAAAGTAAAAAGTATTGAAGCATTTGAGGCAAGAAAAACAAAACAATATATTTACGAAGGGGTCACTTTTCTTTTTTTATTTTTATTAGGAGCGATTTATGTTTACAGGTCGTTATTAAAACAGCTCCGATATTCGAACCAACAACAAAATTTCATGATGGCGGTAACGCATGAGTTAAAAACGCCTATTGCCATTACGCAGTTGAATATCGAAACTTTACTTAAAAGAGAATTAGATCCAGCACAGAAAAAAATGCTGATTGAAAATACATTAAAGGAAACACACCGATTAGATGCCCTTTGTAATAATATTTTATTAGCCTCCCAGTTAGATATGGGTAAATATGAATCTAATATGCAAGACGTAGACTTGTCTGACATTGTTCAAAAGTTGGTCGATTCCTTTCAAGAGCGATTTGATCAACGCGAATTAATTACAACCATTACTCCGTCGGTTTTTATACAAGCAGAACCTTTGCTGATTCAGCTATTGGTTAATAATTTATTGGATAATGCCCATAAATATTCAACCCTATCTAGCCCGATTACGGTGCAACTTACCACCAAGGAAAATCAAATTTCATTAACGGTTAAAGATGAAGGGGTGGGAATTCCGATGGAAGAACGAGTTAAAATATTTGAAAAATTTTATCGTATTGGAGATGAATCAACCCGAACAACGAAGGGTACTGGATTGGGGTTGTATTTATGTAAAAAGATCAGCGAATTTCATCAAGCAACTATTACCGTAGATGCGAATTTGCCCAACGGTAGTATTTTCACCATAAATTTTCCCATATAATGCCTACCATAAAACATACTATTTTACTGGTGGAAGATGAGTTGCATTTGCATGAGGCACTTAAATTAAATTTAACATTGGAAGGATATGAAGTGAGCTCCGCCTTTGATGGACCCAAGGCGTTGCAACAAATTCAAGGGGCTAGTTTTGATTTGATTATTTTAGACATCATGCTGCCAGGTATTGATGGGTATTCCATTATTGAAACAGTTCGGATACATAATAACAACACCCCTATTTTAATTTTAAGTGCAAAAAATACAAGCGCCAATAGGGTACAAGGATTAAAGATTGGGGCGGATGATTATATGACCAAACCCTTTAATTTGGAAGAACTTTTATTAAGGGTGTCCAAATTGATTCAAAAATCAGGCGTGAATAAAGCAGTTCAAAATAATTTGGAGCAGTATTCTTTTTCGGGTAATACAGTACACTTTACATTACTTGAAGCCACATTGTATAACGGCGAAAAAATACATTTAACCAAAAAGGAAGCAATGCTGTTAAAGTTATTGATGGAGAATAAAAACACCATCATAACAAGGGAGCGAATCTTACAAAGTGTATGGGGGTATAATGTATTTCCAAATACACGCACTATTGACAATTTCATTCTAAATTTTAGGAAGTATTTCGAATTAGACAGCAAATCGCCTTTGCATTTTATCTCCATACGGGGGGTAGGCTATAAATTTCAAGATTAATCAGTAGGGATGCAATCTGTGGTCCTTTTTTTCGTTAATACTTGTAGTTAAACTACTAGCATGTCATTGTCGTCCATTAAAGATTTTTTAGAACCTATTAATATCGCTCATATATCCAATGATGAGGGGTATCGCGATACGCAGCTAGGAAAGCATATTAAAGTAAACGAGGGGAGCTTACCTGATATAACCGATGCGGATATTGTCATTATTGGGGCAGGTGAGTGTAGGGGTGCTGGCTATGCTTTACATGGTCATACTGCCGCAAATGCTGTTCGGACCGCCTTGTATGATTTGTATTACTGGCATGCCCAGGTAAATGTAGTGGATATTGGAAATGTAAAAATTGGACAAAGTATACAAGATAGCTATGCGGCACTTAGGACAGTCATATCTGAATTGCTTTTGCAAAACAAAAAAATCGTAATTATTGGAGGCGCACATGATTTAACCCTTGCCCAATATCATGCCTATACCTCCATACCTACTTTAGTGAATGCGGTAGTAGTGGATGCAAAAATTGATCTGGACTTGGAAGCGCGCTTACCTAGGGATCATTTTTTAGAAGAATTATTTACTGGCTTACCTAATCATTTGAATCACTATAGTCATATTGGTTTTCAAAGTTATTTTATGCATCCGCATATGTTGGAAACCATTGATAAACTCAGATTTGATTGTTTTAGATTAGGAAGGGTTCGGGAAGGTATTGAGGAAATGGAACCAGTCATCAGAGACAGCCACATGATGAGTTTTGATATCAGTGCGATTCAAAATGCACAAGCACCTGCAAACCTAATTACACCGAATGGTTTTAATGGCGAAGAGTCCTGTACTTTAATGCAGTATGCGGGGATGAGTTGGAAAACAAGTACCATTGGGCTGTTTGGTTATCAAGCCGAATTAGATGTCAACAATATGACAGCGATTCAAATTGCGCAAATGTTTTGGTACATTATGGATGGGGTACAAAAAGGGAAAAAGGAAGCGCCATTAACTGAGTCGGATAGGTTTAAAGAATTTCATATTGCATTCTCGGATATCGAAACTAATTTTTTACAAAGTAAGAGTACGGGCAGATGGTGGATGCAAATGCACAATAACGAATGGGCGCCTTGTAGTTATAAAGATTATTTAGTAGCTTCCAATAACGAAATTCCAGAAAGATGGTTAAGGGCATTAGAAAGGGAGTAATCACTCCATCCTATTTATTTTCAATTGTATTATTGACTGTATTAAGTGCTTGTAGTATTCAAAAAGCACAAAAAACATTATTACAAACAACTGCGCTTAAGGGCGCACATGTGGGAATTGCAGTGTACAATGATACCAAGCAAACTTGGATTGATCAATACCAAAGCGATCACTATTTTACACCCGCTAGCAACACTAAAATTTTAGCTACTTATGTAGGTCTGAAATACTTGGGCGATTCCTTGCCAGGATTTAGCATGGCCGAAAATGCAGATACCTTATTTTTAACCCCGTTGGGTGATCCAAGTTTTTTACATCCTGACTTTACGTATCAACCGGTGGTCGAGTTGATTAAAAATACAAAAAAGCAAGTGGTGATTCAGCCAACAAAAGCCAATGACCAATTTGGACATATGGGCAATGGCTGGGCTTGGAACGATTATGGCGAGGACTATCAGCCAGAACGAAGCAGAATGCCTATTTATGGTAATGTGGTCCATTTTTATCAAGGCAATGGAAAATTATTGATCAAGCCGTTTACCTTTTTTAAGGACATCAGCGATATAAGCACTGTTTATCAGAAAAACTGGACGCGGAAATTAGTAGGGAATCAGTTTTATACCGATGGTCAAAAAAATACGGCTCCTTATTTTCAGGTTCCTTTTGATTCGTATTTTGAACCCAATTTGCCTGTGTATTTACTACAAGATACTTTAAAAGTAAAACTGAATATGGGGGATGATTATTCAAATAGGCAACAACGCATTGTTAAAACAGTTCCAACAGATTCGCTTTTAAAAATAATGATGCGTCGTAGTGATAACTTTTTCGCAGAACAGGTTTTATTAATGGGAGCTCAGCAATTGTTGGGTAGGATGGATGATGCTGCTTTTATTGACAGCCTGCTTAAAAATGATTTTGCAGGGCTGCCACAAAAAATGCGCTGGGTGGATGGAAGTGGTTTAAGTCGGTATAATTTAAATACCCCTGAAAATTATGTTGCAATATTAAAAAAGATGCAAGATGAATTTGGACAAAAGCGGGTAACACATATATTTGAAACTGGAGGAGAAGGAACTTTATCTGCTTATTACAAAAACTTTCCAGGTGAAATACATGCCAAAACCGGAAGCTTAGGCGGTCAAATTGCTTTAAGTGGATTTATTTACACGCAGAAAAATCAAAAATTATATTTTTCAATTTTGGTATCAAACCACATGAGTCCGACCAGTGCGGGCGTAAGAAAAGCCGTGGAAGCTTATTTGATATCAGTTGCGCAAAAAAATTAAGTTAATTTTTTAATTGAGGTAAATAAAAATTTAGGGAAGTAGTTGCGCTCGATAATTTGTTTATCTAGAAAACAAGCCATCCAAATAGGATTCTTTAAATTCAATATAAGTAGGTGCGCCAGATGCAGTGACATTGGGTATGTCACACTCACTTAGTGATTGTATGATACTATGCATTTCCTTTTGGGATAAACTTTGGCCCGCTTTGATGGCCATTTGTCTGGACATGCAACGGATTAACTTTTCTCTTTTACTGTATTTTACTTCACCAGTAAAATGTTTGAATTGTTCTAATAATAATTCAATGGCATTTTTTTCATTGCCTGATAATACATCTGCAGGTATGCCTTGAATGATAAAACTATTGCTTCCAAAAGATTCTATTTCATATCCAATAATGGAGAGGTCCTCCAGCATTTCATCTAATAGTATTGCATCACTTGGGCTCAATTCCAACACCACTGGAAATAAACTTTTTTGTGTGGCATGGGGATGTGCACTCGCCTTTTGGTATTTTTCATACAATACACGCTCATGTGCCAATTGTTGATGTAATATAATACAGCCACTTTGGGTAGGGGCGATAATATAGGTATTGTGTAATTGCAATAAAAGTGCATCTTCAATGACACTTAAGCTTTCTTCTTCCTTGTATAAACCCATAGAGGAAGGTTTAACAATATAGGATTCTGTGGAAGAAGTGGTGGCTGAAATTTCACTTGCGTCATTTGATGTACTTGGAATATTGGTGAAAAAACTTTTCCAATCCGTATCATTAGCGCTACTCGATTTGGGTATAAAATGGGCTTGATTTTTTTGTGTAAAGCCTGCGTATAATGAATTACTAGTGGCCGTTTGAATTTTCTCAGTAGTGAATGGCTTTTGTATTGCATCCAATTGTTGGATATCGGCATCTAATGAAAAATCTAAGGAAGGCGCTATGCTAAATTGAGCCAATGCATGTTTAACTGCTGCTTGCACAAATGCATAAATGATTTTATCATCTTCAAATTTAATTTCCTGCTTGGTGGGGTGTACATTAATATCAATTTGTGAAGGGTCCACATCAATGTATATAATATAGCTGGGATAACTGTCTTTGGGAAGTAAACCTTCAAATGCATTGGCAACTGCATGGTGTAAATAAGCGCTTTTTATAAAACGACGATTCACGAAAAAGTATTGATCACTTCTGGTTTTGCGTGCGGTTTCGGGTTTACCCACAAATCCAGAAACAGTTAAGTAGTCTGTTTGTTCCCCAACAGCTACTAATTTTGTTTGGTAATTATTTCCCAGTACCTGAATGGCTCTTTGTTTAAAGCTGCCGCCTTCCCAATGATACACATCCTGTCCGTTACTCGTTAAACTAAAAAATATTTCAGGAAAGGAAAGTGCTACTCTCGTATATTCTTCAATGATATGTTTTAATTCTGCTGCATTACTTTTTAAAAAATTACGACGTGCAGGCACATTGAAAAATAAATTTTTCATAGAGATGCTCGTACCTGTTTCCTGCGCAACAGCACTACAATCGGTTACTTTACTATTTTCAATTTCAACTAAAGTGCCTAATTCATCTTCGGCTCTTTTGGTTTTCAAACTTACTTGTGCAACGGCTGCGATGGAAGCCAGGGCTTCCCCACGAAACCCCATGGTCCTTATTTGAAATAGATCCTCAATCGTACTTATTTTACTGGTGGCATGTCGGGCAAATGCATTTTGTGCATCAGTTATGCTCATTCCCTTGCCATTATCAATGACTTGAATTAAAGCCTTCCCAGCATCATTGACAATTAATTTTATCTGAGTGGCACCTGCATCTACTGCATTCTCCATTAATTCCTTTACGGCACTAGCTGGCCTTTGAATCACCTCGCCTGCAGCAATTTGATTGGCAATGTGGTCCGGAAGTAAATGAATGGTATCAGACAATTTTTAATGTTTTAAAGTGTGTAAAAGTAGTAAATTTGCCACTTAAAATTCCATCTTATGTTGAGAACTGCGGACATTCAAAAACGACCCCACCAATTTTTACCTACTAACTTTGAACTTACCCAATGGGAAAGCCTTGAACCGTATTTTAAAACCTTATTGGACAGGGAAATTACCAGTAAATTGACCCTGGAATCCTGGCTACAGGATTTGAGTGAATTAGAAGCTTTCATAAGTGAAGATGCTTGTTGGAGACAAATCAAAATGACTTGTGATACCACCGATAAAAGTTTGGAGGCGGCTTTCACTTTTTTTTGTATGGAAATTCAGCCCAAAATTCAGCCTTATGCGGATGCCTTAAATAAAAAATTAATCCAATGTCCATTTACAAGGGAGTTGGACGAAAAGGAATATTTTACATATTTAAGATCCGTTAAAAAAAGTATTGAATTATTTAGAGAAGAAAATATAACGTTGCAGGCAGAGTTAAGTGTTTTACAACAACAATATGGCACTATCGCCGGAAGAATGACGATTAAGGTGGATGAGCAAGAATATACATTACAACAAGCAGCCCAATTTTTAGAAAGTGAGGATCGCGCAAAAAGAGAAGAAGTATATTTAAAAATTCAAGCGCGTCGTTTACAAGACCAACAAGAAATGCATGATTTATTTACATCACTCATTCAAAAAAGACACCAGGTGGCATTGAATGCTGGGTTTGAAAATTATCGTGATTATAAATTTGCAGAATTAGGCAGGTTTGATTACACCAAGGAAGATTGTTTTAAATTTCATGAGGCCATAAAAATTCATGTGCTTCCCATTATTGATAAAATTTACGAACGTAAAAGAAATAAATTAGGATTAGCCACTTTAAAGCCATGGGATACAGAAGCGGAACCTGCTGGCACAAAGCCTTTGCGCCCATTTACAGATGGGCAGGATTTATTTAATAAATCAGTTACTTGCTTTGAGCAAATCAATCCGTTTTTTGCGGACTGTTTGAAAAAAATGGATTCCTTAAAACATTTTGATTTAGAAAGCAGACAAGGAAAAGCACCGGGAGGTTACAATTGTCCATTGGCAGAATCAGGTGCGCCTTTTATTTTTATGAATGCAGCTGGTCAAATGAGCGATGTGACCACCATGGTACATGAAGTGGGTCATGCGATTCATTCATTTTTAGCGCACCCATTGTCCTTATCCGCATTTAAAGAATATCCCATGGAAATTGCCGAAGTGGCAAGTATGTCTATGGAATTATTTACCATGAATCATTGGCAAGCATTTTTTGATAATGCACATGATTTAAATCGTGCACAAGAACACCAATTGGAACGGACCATTACCATTTTTCCTTGGATTGCCATTATTGACAAATTTCAACATTGGGTGTATGAAAATCCAAATCATTCCATTGAGGAGCGAACCCAAGCATGGACCAGTATCGCTAAGGAATTTTCAACCAATAGCATTGACTATAGCGGTTTAGATCAGTATCGTGCAATTGGATGGCAAAGACAATTACACTTATTTGAAGTGCCCTTTTATTATATTGAATATGGTATCGCGCAATTAGGCGCCATTGGTATGTGGATGCAGTACCAAAAAAATCCAACCCTTGCGTTGGAAAATTATATGAACGCTTTAAGTTTAG
>Ga0209355_1000776_pt1 | contig 18709 bp, 19 predicted proteins | sample LauGreSBDMM110SN_3_FD_187563 | JGI IMG/M metagenome (GOLD analysis project Ga0209355, IMG submission 187563) | Freshwater lake microbial communities from Lake Michigan, USA - Sp13.BD.MM110.SN (SPAdes) (version 2) | ecosystem: Environmental > Aquatic > Freshwater > Lake | place: Lake Michigan...
CCGTACGAAGTTTCGTTAGACAAACCGATGTAACGCACCTTGCCTTGCTTGACCAGCCCGGCCAGCGTTTGCAACTGCTCGTGGATAGAAGTCGCAGATTTTTCGTTTTTAGGCTCGTAGTACATACCTCCGAACATAGGCACGTGGCGCTCAGGCCAGTGAATCTGGTAGAGATCGATCACATCGGTTTGCAAGCGCTTGAGGCTGGCGTCACACGAGGCCAGGATATCGGCCGGCGTCATGCCTTCGCTGGTACGCACCCAGGGCATGGCGCGCGACGGACCGGCCACCTTGGAGGCCAGCACGATGTTCTGGCGCATGCCAGGGTGCTTGGTCAGCCAGTTGCCAATATAGGTTTCGGTCTTACCGAAAGACTCGGCGGTGGGCGGCACAGCGTAAATCTCGGCGGTGTCAAAGAAATTGACGCCGCGCGCAATGCTGTGGTCCATGATGGTGTGCGAGGTGGCTTCGTCCACCTGCTGACCGAAGGTCATGGTGCCCAAAGAAATAGGGGTGACGTGCAAATCGCTTTGGCCCAAGCGGACAGGGGTGAGTTCGAGTTTTTTCATGGGGCTGAGTTTACGTGGGGTGAAGACGCAGACAGTATTTGACAAAGCATGAGAATACGTGATCTGGTTCTTACCGAACTTTCAAGTCAGCCGATAATTTACTCAAAATGACAATAGACACAAGTCGCCCCCCACTCACCGCCATCGTCACCGGCGCAGCGCGCGGCATTGGCCTGGCGACCACTCACTTGTTTTTAAGCAAAGGCTACCGGGTCGCCATGGTCGACCGGGATGCGCTTGAACTTAAACGCGCCTCAGACGGTTTAGATCTTGTGTTGCCAGTTGAATGTGATGTATCTCAACAAGACCAGGTCAGCGCCATGCTGCACAGCGTGATGCAATGGTCGGGCCGGGTGGATGCACTGGTGAATAACGCAGGCGTGGCCGATTTCGCGGCCATACAAGACACCACGTTCGAGCGCTGGCAAACTGTGATGCGCACCAACCTCGACGGTGTGTTTTTATGCTCGCAGGCTGTATTGCCCGCTCTGCGCACGAGCCGGGGTTGTATTGTCAATATCGCGTCCATCTCCGGCTTGCGCGCGTCCACGCTGCGTGTGGCCTACGGCACATCCAAGGCAGCTGTGATTCATTTGACCAAGCAACAAGCGGCAGAACTCGGCGAATGGGGCATACGCGTGAACTGCGTGGCGCCCGGGCCGGTGAAAACCAAGCTTGCCATGGCTGTACACACGGCCGATATCGTCAGCGCTTACCACGATGCTATTCCGCTGAACCGTTATGGCAGCGAAGAGGAAATCGCGCGGGGGATTGTGTTTTTATCGTCTGCTGAAGCCAGTTACCTGACCGGCCAAGTGATTGCCGTGGACGGGGGGTTTGATGCGACGGGGGTGGGCTTGCCGGCGCTGAGAAAGTGAGCTTGCCAAAATGCATTCAATAAATTAAAATGCATGCATTGCTTGCTTATATATTTAAGGTGTACCTATGGCGATGTTGACCGTTCGCAATCTACCCGACGATGTGCACCGCGCTTTGCGTTTGCTCGCCGCTGAAAACGGGGTCAGCACAGAAGCAGCGGTCAGACACTTACTTACCGTTGCGGTGAAACCAGCGTCGCGATTGCTGATGGGGGATGCCATGGCTGCACTCAGTCGGGAATCGGGTTTGACCCGGCAAGATATTGAAGCTCTAGAAAAAAAATTGAATAAACCGCCTGCTGAACCCATGGTTTTCAAATGATTCTGCTGGATACCAATGTGGTTTCAGAAACCATGAAGCCTCAGCCAGACCCGTCGGTGCTCAATTGGTTGAATGTCCAAGCCGCACAAACCTTGTATGTGTCGTCTGTCAGCTTTGCAGAATTGTTATTCGGGGTTGCTGCTTTACCGAACGGACAGCGACAAACAAGACTTCAACAAGCCGTTGAAGGACTGACTCAGATGTTCAAAGACCGAACTTTGTCATTCGACCTACCCGCAGCACGCGAATATGCACACCTGGCACTGCTGGCCAGAAAAAGCGGTAAAGGCTTTCCCACTCCCGACGGCTATATTGCAGCGATTGCTGCGTCCAAAGGATTTATTGTTGCAAGCCGGGACGCCTCGCCTTATATCGCTGCAAAAGTCAAAGTAATAAATCCGTGGAATTCTGCGTGAGCCTAAAACTTTCAATTTTTGCCACACGCTTGAAATGAGGTCAAGCCCAACAGGTTAAGCTGCCCACTCACCCCGTTTTGACTCTCGCAAGCCAACCAGAAAAAAAAACCGTTTGAACTTTTCTGATTTACACCTCTCCCCCGCCCTGCAACATGCCGTGGCCGACATGGGTTTGCACACCCCCACCCCGATTCAAGCCGAGGCCATTCCCCCTGCGCTGCAAGGCCGTGATTTGTGGGCGACCGCGCCCACCGGCTCGGGCAAGACGCTGGCGTTTGCTTTGCCGCTGGTTCAGCAGCACGTGTTGCAGCCGCGCCAGACCAATTTCCGTCGCCCCATACGCAGTCTGGTGCTGGTGCCCACGCGCGAGCTGGCGGTACAGGTCGGCGGTGTGCTCACGCATCTCTCCTATAAACCGGGGCTGAAAGTCGCTGTGGTGTTTGGCGGTGTGTCCATCAACCCGCAAATGATGGACTTGCGCGGCGGTGCCGACATGGTGGTCGCCACGCCGGGGCGCCTGCTGGATCTGGTCGATCACAACGCGGTAAGCCTCAAAGATGTGCAACACCTGGTGCTGGACGAGGCCGACCGCTTGCTCGATTTAGGCTTTGCCGATGAATTGCAACGCGTGTTGGCGCTGTTGCCTGCGAAGCGACAGACTTTGTTGTTCTCGGCCACGTTCGCGCCCGAGGTGGAGGCGCTTGCCGCCAACTTGCTGCGCGACCCGGTGCGCATCACGGTGGAGGCATTTGAGGGCCACAAGCCAGACATCAGCCAACGCGCTATTCGCGTGGATGACAAAAAACGCAGTGCTTTGCTGCGTCACTTGATGGCAGAAAACGGCTGGAAACAGGTGCTGGTGTTTGTGGCCACGCGCTACGCCTGCGAGCATGTGGCCGGCAAGCTTTACAAAGCAGGTATTTTTGCCACGCCTTTTCACGGCGAGATGAGCCAGGGCGCGCGCCAGGATGTGCTGCGCGATTTCAAAGCCGGCCGCTGGGACGTGGTGGTCACCACCGATCTGACCTCGCGCGGCATAGACATCGCCATGCTGCCCGTGGTGGTGAATTACGACTTGCCACGCTCGGCCACCGACTACACCCACCGCATCGGCCGCACCGGCCGCGCGGGTGAGCATGGCGACGCGGTGAGTTTTGTCACCGCAGAAACGCTGGCGCATTGGATGGTGATACAAAAACGCGAAAGCCTTTTGCTTGATTTAGAGAACGTGCCGGGCTTCGAGCCGGTGGATGAACCGCCAGCGCCGCAAGGCAACGGTGGCATCAAAGGGAAAAGGCCGAGTAAGAAAGACAAGTTGAGAGCGGTGGCGGGGCTTGGTTGATTTGATAATTATTTGCGCAGGAGCACTAAATTCAAGCAATAGACAACTGATAGCTGTCAGCCAACACCACCGGACGCAAAGACCGTTCGTTCTTTTCCATACGCACGAGTCCATAGCGAGACATGGTTTTCAGCGTGCGCGACAAATTGCCTTGTTTGCGCCCCGTCATTTGGGCAAGCTCACTGATCGAACTTGGATTTGATTGGCGAATCACGTCAAGCATGGCACGGTTTTCGTCACTCAATACCTCAGCCAGCGGACGCATGGAGGTAAACCAGACCTTCGGGTCAGATAGCTTGGGTGTGATTTCGCCCTTGGCAATAGCCAACACGCGCTGGCGGATTTTTTGCTGGGAAGCGATGCCTATCTTGATGACTTTCATTTGGATTTGACCTCTTTCAACACTCAATCATATTTAACGAAAGAATCTGATGTCAATGCTTAGTCAATAACAAAATCGCCCTCTCCTCCTCCCTCAACCTCAACACCCTCCTCTGCACCTTCCCCGTCGTGGTCATCGGCAATTGATCGATGAACTCAATCTCCTTGGGGTATTCATAAGGTGCCAGCAGGCCGCGCACATGCTGTTGCAACTGCGTCACCAATGCATCTGACGCTGTAAAGCCAGCAGACAACACCACATAGGCTTTCACCAAATTGCCGCGCTCGGCGTCTGGTTTGGGCACGACGGCGGCGTTGGCCACCGCCGAGTGTTTCACCAAACAGTTTTCTATTTCGCTGGGGCCAATGCGGTAACCGGCGGCCTTGAACACATCGTCTGCGCGGCCCTGGTACCAAAGGTAACCATCGGCGTCGCGCGTGGCCAAGTCGCCGGTGCGGCACCAGTCGCCGGTGAATTTGTTGGCGGCGGCGCTAGGCTGGTTCCAATAGCCGAGAAAGAAAATCGGGTCGGGTTGGCCGTGCACATCGAATCGATGCACCGCCACATCGCCGGGCACGCCGTCGGCGCATTCATGGCCTTCGTCGTCAATCACCGCGACGCGGTGCCCGGGATAGGCGCGGCCCATGCTGCCAGGTTTGGCAGGCCAACCTATGCCGTCACTGGTGTCGCCGTTCATGGCGCAGTTACCGACGATGTAATTGATTTCTGTTTGCCCGAACATTTCATTCACGGTGACGCCGAGCTCATCGCGGCAATAGGTAAACACGGTGTCGCCTGCGGCCTCGCCCGCGCTCATGATGGCTTGCAAATCCAACTGAAAGCGCGCCTGCGGCGCCGGATAGGCTTTCATCATGGCTTTCAATGCCGTTGGAAATAAAAACGCGTGCGTCACGCGTTGTTGCTGCATCAACGCAAACGCCAGATCGGCCGAGAAACGACCCGGCCAGGCAACAATGGGCCGACCGAAATACAAGGTAGGCAACAAAGCGTCCATCAGGCCGCCGGTCCAGGTCCAATCGGCGGGTGACCACATGACGGCGTGACTGCCAAAAGGCAATTCCTTATGGCTTGTCACACCATAGCCACTGGTTGAAAAACCGAACCAGTTTTGGCTGCACACAAAACCGCTGAGGTTGCCTATCAGCGCTTGGTGCGGAATCAACGCGCCCTTGGGCGGGCCGGTGGTGCCGCTGGTGTAAATCAAGAGTGCAGCGTCGGTGGCCAAGGTGTTGAACAAAGGCCATGGCGGCGTCACAGCTTTAGCTTCATGGTCAAAGCAGACATCGCCGCAACCCGGGTCCATGCCGACGACCAATCTCAATGCCGGACATTCTTTTTTCATGCCGCTCACCGTTGCCGCAGACACCTGGTCGACCACGGCCAGCACCGCGCCTGAATCCTGCAAACGGTAAAGCAGCGCATCCGGCCCGAACAACTGCGACAGCGGCATGGCGACCGCGCCCATTTGCAACACCGCCACATAAGCCACAGCCGTCTCAAACCGCTGCGGCAACACCACGGCCACGCGGTCGCCGGGTTTGACGCCTTGCGATGCCAGCACATGACTGAGCGCATCGGCGGCCTGTTGCAATTGCGCGTAACTGTAGGCGCGGCCCTCGCCCGCCTCGGCCTGATGCCGCAACACGGCTGTGCCTGAGGCATGCGCGGGCGACGCCGCCCAGCGGCGCGAACACACCTGAGCGATATTGAAATGCGTGGGCACCGACCAGCGAAATCTGCTGTGCATCAGCGGGTGGTTGTCTGTTGTGTGACCGGCGGTCATGCGCTACATCCTTATGATCGGGTGAATGTACCAAGTAAAAAAAGCCTCGCGCACCGTTTTTATCAAATTGCGCCAACTGAATTACCACGTGCGCGAATGGGGCACACCGCGTCCCGGGCAGTTGCCACTCTTCATGGTGCACGGTTGGATGGATGTCAGCGCTTCCTTTCAGTTCGTGGTGGATGCCATGAAAGAAGACCGCCACATCATTGCGCCGGACTGGCGCGGTTTCGGCCTGACCGATGTGGGCGAGGTCGACAGTTTTTGGTACCCGGACTACCTGGCAGATCTGGATGCGTTAATCGACCATTTCCAGCCCGAGGGCCAGATTGATTTGCTCGGTCACAGCATGGGTGGCACGATAGTCTCCATGTATTCAGGCGTGCGGCCCGAGCGCATACGCAAACTGATCAACCTGGAAGGCTTTGGCATGGCAGCAAGCAGACCTACGCAAGCGCCCGGGCGTTATGCCAAATGGTTGAACCAAATCAAGTCGCTGCGCAACGGCGGCATAGGCCTGCGCAGCTACCCCGACGCCGAAGCAGTGGCAGATCGCCTGATACGCACCAATCCGCGCCTGAGCTCGGACAAGGCGCAATGGCTGGCGCAGTACTGGGCCAAAGAAAACGCCGACGGTCTGCTGGATATTCTGGGTCATCCGGCCCACAAAATAGTCAATCCGTATTTGTTCCGGGTAGATGAAATGCTGGCGATTTACCGCAATATCAGCGCGCCGGTACTGAATGTCGAGGCCAGCCAGAACGATCTTGAAAAATGGTGGGAAGGCAAATACTCGCTGGACGAATTTCACGAGCGTTTGCAATCCATCGCCGACCTGCGCTCGGTCACCATTGCCGACGCCGGTCACATGGTGCACCACGACCAGCCGCTGGCACTGGCGCAACACATAGAGGCGTTTTTGCAGCAGCCATGACCCAGGTCGATGTACTCATCATCGGCGCGGGCGCGGCCGGCTTGTTTTGCGCAGGCGTCGCCGCACAGCAAGGTTTGAACGTTTTACTGCTCGACCATTACCCCAAAGTGGCGGAAAAAATCCGCATCTCCGGCGGCGGGCGCAGCAACTTCACCAACAAAGACATAGACCCGCGCGCGCCGCACACGCATTTTCTGGGTGAGAACCCCATGTTCGCCCGCAGTGCGCTCAGCCGTTACACAGCGCAGGAGTTCATTGCGCTGATGCAAAAACACAGCGTACCAATCCATGAAAAACACAAAGGCCAGATGTTTTGCGACCGCAGCGCGCAAGACCTCATCGATGTGCTGCTGCGCGAATGCGAGGCCGGTGCCATGGGCGGCAAAGTCACACGCTGGCAGCCATGCAGCCTGAAGGGTTTGACATACAGCGATGCGCCCGGGCCACACTATGTCGCCGACACCGATCAAGGCCAGGTGCAAGCGCGCGCCGTGGTGGTAGCCAGCGGCGGTTTGTCTATCCCGAAGATTGGTGCCACCGACATCGGCTACCAGCTGGCCAAACAGTTCGGTTTGCGTGTGGTCGAGCCGCGTCCGGCGCTGGTGCCGCTCACCTTTTCTGCCGCCGACTGGCAGCCTTATGCAGCGCTGGCCGGGTTGTCGCTGCCGGTTGCCATGCAAACCGGCGAAGGCAAAAAACCGGTGTTGTTCAATGAAGACCTGTTGTTCACCCACCGGGGCTTGTCCGGCCCGGCGGTGCTGCAAATATCCAGCTATTGGCAGCCGGGCACGCCTATCCGCTTGAACCTGTTGCCCGACACCGACCTGAACCAAGAACTGCTGCAAGCCAAGCAAAACTCTAAAAAAAACCTGGCCAATACCCTGTCTGCCTGGCTGCCGACGCGCCTGGCCGACACCTGGACGGCCGGCCACAGCGACTGGCAGCGCAACTTGCCAGACACGCCGGACAAGGCCTTGCAGCGGCTGGCGACAGCCTTGCAGGCTTGGGCGCTGACGCCGTCCGGCACCGAGGGCTATGCCAAGGCCGAGGTCACCGCCGGCGGTGTCGACACCCGGGATCTGTCCCAACAAACCATGGAATCCAAGCAAAAAGGCTTGTATTTCATAGGCGAAGTGGTGGATGTCACCGGCTGGCTGGGCGGCTACAACTTCCAGTGGGCCTGGGCCAGCGCACATGCTTGCGCGAAAGCCTTGGCAACCCGGTTTAAACCGCTATAATTTGCGGTTTGGCGGATCAACCCCTAGCGTTGAGCCCCCAATAACCCGTAACACCGCTGCCCGGCTTTGAGGTCCGATCTTCTTCAAATACCTGGTGTGCACATTTTGAAAATTGTTGTCAATGACCACCATCCGTGTAAAAGAAAACGAACCCTTTGACGTGGCACTGCGCCGTTTCAAGCGCACCATTGAAAAACTGGGCCTGCTGACCGATTTGCGCGCCCGCGAGTTTTACGAAAAACCCACCGCCGAGCGCAAGCGCAAAAAGGCCGCTGCTGTCAAACGCCACTACAAGCGCGTTCGCAGCATGCAGTTGCCCAAAAAGCTGTACTGATATTTACAGGCCTTGGCCTGATCAGGCTCGCCCGGACCCGTCCGCGCGGGCCTTTTTCTTTTTTCCAGGAGACACACCATGAGCTTGAAAGCCCTGATCACCGAAGATATGAAAACCGCCATGCGCGCCAAAGACAGCGTGCGCCTGGGCACCATCCGTTTGTTGCTGTCGGCGATGAAGCAAAAAGAAGTGGACGAACGGGTGGAACTTGACGATGTCATGGTCATCGCCATCGCCGACAAACTGATCAAGCAGCGCAAAGACTCGGTCACCGCTTACCTGAGCGCGCAACGCCAAGACCTGGCCGATGTGGAAAGCGCGGAAATTGCCGTGTTGCAGGCCTACCTGCCGCAACGCCTGTCGCTGGAAGAAGTGCAAGCAGAAGTCGCTGCTATCGTTGCCGAATTGGGTGCCAGTGGCCCCGGCGACATGGGCAAGGTCATGGGCGCGGTGAAAACACGTCTGGCCGGCAAAGCCGACATGGGTCAGGTAAGTGCGGCGGTCAAGGCGGCATTGTCCTAGTCAAGAAACCGGGCGTGCCACGCCTGCTGGCGCTCAACACTCTGATGCATGCCTATGCGGTGAAGCTGTTCACATTCAAGGTTTTTGCTCAGACTTGCTCTCATTTTTCTTTCCAAAAAATAACGATTCAAGAAAGGCAGATCTCAAGCCGAATCTAGAGTTATGAAAGCTGAACAATTTATAGAGTTTGCCAATGACTTTGCAAAAGCCAGCGCTAAAACATCCAGCGCTGAAATTCAACAAGCCTATGTGGACAACTTAGATTGCCTCGCCCGCCCGGGCGATCAAGTGGTGGTGATCAAAAAACCTTGGCCCACCGGCCGCTGGGGCAAAGTCATTGCATTTCGCGAATTCAATCCCTGCTATTTCCGCGTGGAAATTGAAATTGATGGAAAGCAAATTCAGATTCCAGCGCATGCCATCGCCCGATGGGTAGGAGCGCCGGATTGTGAAAAAGCCGAACTCCAGAATATCTATTTACTGATGAAAATCAATGGCTTGACGATAGCGCATTGATGAATTAATTGATAAAAATCCGGTCGCAAGCTACGGCCTGCTCTTTACATAACTGAAGTCATTTAGCCAAACTCAAATGAACCCGGATGGCGTCTTCAACAGCTTGCAGACTTTTATCGCCAGTTCGTTTATCCCACAGATTGGGCCTTTGAACAAGCAGGCCATAGACAGTGCCTAGAATCGCTGAAATGTCGCTTTGAATCTAGCTTGACTCAAACGCAATACCCGCCAACTTTCCTTTGACAAACACCGTGGCCGATTCCCCTGTTTATCTGCGCATAGATCACATCAGCAAACGCTTTGGCGACACCGTCGCCGTCAACGATGTCAGCCTGGACATTGAGCGCGGCGAAATATTCGCGCTGCTGGGTTCCTCGGGTTGCGGCAAATCCACCTTGCTGCGCGTGCTCTCGGGCTTTGAAACACCTACGAGCGGTCGCGTATGGCTGGATGGCAAAGATGTCACCGACCTGCCGCCCTACGAGCGCCCGATGAACATGATGTTTCAGTCTTACGCGCTGTTCCCGCATTTGAACGTGTGGGAGAACGTGGCCTTCGGCTTGAAACGTGACGGCGTGGCCAAAGCAGAAATTGCGCAACGCGTGCAAGGCATGTTGCAACTGGTGCAATTGCAAAAATTTGCCAAACGCAGCCCACACCAACTCTCAGGCGGTCAACAGCAACGCGTGGCGCTGGCACGCAGTCTGGTCAAGCGCCCGCAATTGCTGTTGCTGGATGAACCGCTGGGCGCACTGGACAAAAAACTGCGCGAAGAAACCCAGCTTGAACTGGTCAATATCATCAAAAAAGTCGGCGTCACCTGCGTCATGGTGACCCACGACCAGGACGAGGCCATGACCATGGCCGACCGCATTGCCGTCATGAGCGAAGGCAAGTTTCTTCAAGTGGGCGCGCCCGGCGAGGTCTACGAATACCCCAATTGCCGCTTTGTCGCTGACTTTGTCGGCAATGTGAATCTGCTGGACGGGGAGATTGCAGAAGACCAAGCAGATCACGCCGTCATCAGCAGCGATGTCTGCGGTTTTCATGTGGGACACGGCATCTCGGGTCACCTGGGCATGCCGGTGACCGTGGCCTTGCGCCCGGAAAAAATCCAGTTAAGCCTGCAAGACCCGAACCGAGCTTTCAACGCAGTGGGCTGCGAGGTTCAAAGCCTGTCTTATTTCGGCAGCTACACCAGTTACCACTTGAAAATGGGCAATGGCAAGTCCTTACAAGCCTGGGTGACCAACACCGACCGGCACCACGAAAGTATTGAAATAGGTCAACGGCTGTGGGCACACTGGCCGGACAACGCCATGGTGGTGCTTAACCGCTGATAAGGTTCAAGCGCCGGCCACTTTCATGCGGTTGATCAACACAGATCCCACCGACTTGGCGCCGTAGTTGTAAGCGTCAGCGCCTATGGCTTGTATGCCCATCAACATGTCTTTCATATTGCCGGCGATGGTGATTTCCTGGACCGGGAAAGCGATTTCGCCCTTCTCCACCCAAAAGCCGCTGGCGCCGCGCGAGTAGTCGCCGGTCACATAGTTGATGCCTTGCCCCATCAATTCGATCACGAACAAACCGGTGCCAAGTTTTTTCAACATGGCTTTCAAATCGTCTGCAGAGCGAGTTTGTGTCGATGACATCATCAGGTTGTGCGAACCGCCCGCGTTACCGGTGGTCGTCATGCCGAGTTTGCGGGCTGAGTAACTGCTGAGGAAATAGCCTTGCACCTTGCCATCTTGTATCAATTGGCGGGCGCTGGTTTTGACGCCTTCTTCGTCAAACGGTGAACTGCCTTTGCCGCGCATGACAAACGGGTCTTCCAGCACATTGATGTGCGCGGGCAGCACTTGCTTGCCCAGCGAGTCCATCAAAAAACTGCTTTTGCGGTAAAGCGCCCCGCCGCTCAAAGCGTGCACCAGACCGCCGAGCAGCCCCGAGGCCAGCGGCGACTCGAACAACACCGGGCAACTGACGGTGCGGATTTTGCGCCCGTGCAAACGGCTGAGCGCGCGTTCGGCGGCGTAGCGACCGACCACCTCGGGCGCGGCCAGTTCATCCGGATGCCGCATGGAGCTGTACCAGGCGTCGCGTTGCATGTCGTCGCCGGTACCGGCGATGGGTGCGACCGACACACTGTGGCGCGAACTGGCGTAGCCGCCGCGAAAGCCGTGCGTGTGTGCGCTGAAGAAATGGCTTTGTTGCGCCGACACAGCCGCGCCTTCGCTGTTGGTGATGCGCGCATCGGTTTGTAAGGACGCGGCTTCGCAACGCAGGGCCAGTTCAGCGGCTTGTTCGCTGTTGATCGCCCAGGGGTGAAACAAATCCAAATCTCGCAGCTCATGTGCGATCAAATCCGCATCCGGCAAACCCGCCATCGGGTCTTCGGCGGTGAAGCGCGCAATATCGAATGCAGCTTGCACAGTTCGCTCTATCGCTGCTTCGGAAAAGTCCGAGGTGCTGGCGCTGCCGCGCCGGTTGCCGACATAAATCGACACACCCAGCGATTTGTCGCGGTTGCGTTCGACGTTTTCCAAATCGCCTTTTCGAACGGAAACGCTCAATCCGTAGCCCTCAGAGGCTTCGGCAGCGGCGTCAGTTGCACCTATTTTTTTGGCATGCGCGAGCGCGCTGTCGACCAGCGCCTCAAACTGGGCACGGCTGTGGCTGAAACCCGGAAGGGTTTTGTCAGAGGGGGAATGGGGAGTGGAATGTAGTTTCATATCGACGGCTATGATACTTGCCACACCATTACCCCCACGACATGTCACGCAAACCCACCAAAGGTTATTACGTCAAAGGTCATTTTGTTGCCGAAGGCAGCGAGCTGGACCTTGAACTCAAACGCGAGCTCAAAGGCAGCGACAGCGCCAGCCGCACCGACCTTAAACGCGAAAGTTTCGAGTTGCAAAAGCTCGGCGAAGACCTGTTGCAACTGCGCCAGGACGCCATGCTTCAACTGGTGGCAAAGCAGCAAGTGCCCGAACTGCTGTTTGAAGCCATCCGCGACGCCAAAAAAATCACCAACTTTGAAGGCTTGCGCCGGCAAATGCAATTTGTTGGCAAGCTGATGCGCAAGCTGGACGAACCACAGGTGCAGGCCATCCGTGACGCGCTGGATGTGCAACACAATGGAAGCGCCGAAGAAACCCTTGCCTTGCACATGAGTGAACACTGGCGCGATAGATTACTCAAAGACGATCAGGCTCTGGCCGACTGGCTGGCCGCGCACCCGGATACCGACAGCCAGCAATTGCGCGCCTTGGTACGCCAAGCTCGCAAGGATGGACTGCCGGACAAAAGCGCAGTTTCGCAAGGCGCGTTTCCGCGCCAGGGCCGCGCCTACCGCGATATTTTCAAACTCGTGCGGGATCAGTTGTCCGCGCAAAAGGCAGAAACCCCGTGAATGCAGATCCCTCTTTAGACACGGTTCGCATCGGCATTATTTCCATCAGCGACCGTGCTTCCAGCGGCACCTACGAAGACAAGGGCCTGCCCGCATTGCGCGAGTGGCTGCAACAGGCTTTGCACAACCCGCTGGTGTTTGAAGCCCGGTTGATTCCCGATGAACAAGCATTGATCAGCCAGACGCTGATTGATCTGGTCGATGCAGGCTGCTCACTCGTGCTGACCACTGGAGGCACCGGCCCGGCCATACGAGATGTCACGCCCGAAGCCACACTGGCTGTAGCTGACAAAGAAATGCCCGGCTTCGGCGAGCAAATGCGCCAGATCAGTTTGCGCTTTGTGCCTACCGCCATATTGTCCAGACAAGTGGCGGTGATTCGCGGCAACAGCTTGATCATCAATTTGCCGGGCCAGCCCAAGTCCATCACCGAAACCTTGGGCGGCTTGAAAGACGCGCAAGGCACCAGTCTGGTGGACGGCATATTTGCCGCCGTGCCCTATTGCATAGATTTGATTGGCGGCCCTTATATGCAAACACGTGACGCATTTTGCAAAGCCTTCAGACCTAAAACGGAGGTGCGACCCTATACGCCGCCGGTTTGAGCCTCAGTCTTTAATCAGTTGAAATTTCACCTGATCAATATCGAAATACATCTTGTCGAAAAACAATTCAGTGGCATTGGATCCGCTGCTGCTCAGGCGTAAATTGGCCGTCTGCGGACTGTCCATAACTGCGTCCTCGGGTGAATAGTGCAGCGTGACAAACACATACTTTTCCAGTGACCGCAAAAAGACCGCAAAGCCGGGGACGTTAAGTTGCGCCGGGTCATCGCACACCATCCACCAGTGAGAGTGAAACGCATTCGGCGCAAACAGTTCTAGTTTGATCAGGCAGTCCTTCAACATCAAGCCATATTGCTCCACACTGAAGGCCAACTCGGCTTTGAAATTGCCATCCTCCAAACGCTGAAAACTCAGGCTGTGCGGGTGTAGTTTGATGAAACCGGCCATATGCTCAGAATCGGTTTGAAACTACTTGGCTTTAAGTTGGAGATTAATCAATCAGCTTATTCAGCTTTTCGATATCGGCGTGTGTATTTTTAGCCGCATCCAACGGTACGCAATCAGAAGCGTTCAACGAGCCTTGCGACAATTTTTCCAAAGCCTGCCACAGCATGGCGATTTGCTTGTCTTGTTCGGCTGTGTAGTCGATCAGGCCGCGAATGGCCTGGCTGAGCGGGTCGTCGTTTTGCGTCACGCCATAGGCGGAAAAACCCATTTTGGAGGCGACTTCTTCGCGTACCGCATCGGTTTTGGCTTCGATGATGCGCGCCGGATTGCCCACTGCCGTCGCACCCGCAGGCACGGGCTTGGTAACCACCGCATTGCTACCGACCTTGGCACCGTCGCCGACCATGAATCCGCCAAGCACTTTGGCACCAGCGCCGATCACCACATTGCGACCCAAAGTCGGATGACGCTTAGCGCCTTTGTAAAGCGAGGTGCCACCCAAGGTCACGCCTTGGTAAATCGTGCAGCCGTCGCCGATCTCGGCGGTTTCACCGACCACCACGCCCATGGCATGGTCAAAGAACACGCCCGAGCCTAAAACTGCCGCCGGATGGATTTCAATGCCGGTCATGAAACGCGCTATGTGCGAAATGAACCGTCCCAGCCATTTCAAACCCATGCCCCAGCAGGCATGCGCGAGCCGGTGCAGCACCACGGCATGCAAACCGGGGTAGCAGGTCAACACCTCGAACCCACTGCGCGCGGCAGGGTCACGGTCGAGAATGGTTTGAATGTCTGAGCGGATTCTTGAAAACATGCAAAGAGTCTAACTTTTTCGTTGTGATGACTGCGTCATGGCCTTGGCAATGCCGCGCAGAATGTGGACTTCTTCTTCGGTCAACGAGGCGCGGTTGAACAACTGGTTCAAGCGCGGCATCAGCTTTTTCGGGGCTTGCGGGTCGAGAAAGCCGATGTCCGTCAGCGATTGTTGCCAATGCGACAGCAAGCCCGCGATTTGCGCGGCATCGGCTTGCACAGACGGCGACACCGCGTCTTGCACCGCAAACCCGCCTAACGCCAAACGCCATTCATAGGCGATGACTTGCACCGCACCGGCGATGTTGAGGGAACCAAAACTTGGGTCGGTCGGAATGCTAAGCGCCACGTTGCAGCGATAGACATCCTCGTTTTTCATACCGAAGCGCTCGGAACCAAACAAAAACGCCATGCCGCCTGCCGTTTGTGCGGGCGGCGTCAGTTGCGTGAAATGCTCTTTGGGCGTGCGCGTCGGCGGGCCGAAATCTCGCGGCGTCATCGCCGTGGCGCACAGGTGCGTCATGCCGTCCAGCGCCTCGTCCAGCGTGTCGACAATACGGGCGTTTTCCAGCACGTTCAGTGCCCCGCTGGCGCGTTGAATGGATTCCTCGCGGCGCAACACATTGGCCCAACGCGGTCGCACCAGCACCAGATCATCAAAGCCCATGACACGCATGGCGCGTGCGGTCGCACCGACATTGCCGGCGTGGCTGGTTTCGATCAGGATGAAGCGTGTGTGCATGGGACTAAAATGAGGTCTATTGTCGCCGCCCGCATTACCGGGCGTGTTTTTTTGCTCCAGACGCTGCTTGTACGCGTTCAACACAGGCTTGGCTATCTCCCCCACATGACCACCACCGCTTCCTCATCCTCCATCCACCCCATGCTCAATATCGCCATCAAGGCGGCGCGCTCGGCAGGAGCCATCATCAACCGCGCTGCCCTGGACGTCGAGTCTGTGCGCGTATCGAAAAAAATGGAAAACGACTTTGTCACCGAAGTCGATCAGGCCAGCGAAAAAATCATCATCGAGACTTTGCTCAATGCATACCCTGACCACGGCATCCTGGCCGAAGAATCAGGCACGACGCATGGCAACCCGAATGCAGAACACGTGTGGATCATTGACCCGTTGGACGGCACTACCAACTTCATTCACGGTTTTCCTTTTTACTGCGTCAGCATTGCGCTGCAAAGCCGTGGACGTTTAGATCAAGCCGTTGTCTATGACCCGACACGCAACGATTTGTTCACCTCCACACGCGGACGCGGCGCCTTTCTCAACGACCGACGCTTGCGCGTGAGCAAGCGCATCCGCATGAACGAATGCCTGATCACCACCGGTTTTCCTTTCCGTGAAGGCGACGATTTCACCGCTTACCTGAGCATGATGGGCGAAGTGATGAAACGCACCGCCGGTGTTCGCAGACCGGGTGCTGCAGCATTGGATCTGGCTTATGTCGCCGCTGGTTTCAGCGATGGTTTTTTTGAAACAGGTTTGCAGCCTTGGGACATGGCTGCAGGCGCGTTGTTGATTACCGAAGCTGGCGGTCTGGTGGGTAATTTCACAGGCGAAGCCGATTATTTGCACCAGCGCGAATGTCTAGCCGCCAACCCCAAGATCTACGGCCAAATGGTGAGCTTGCTGCAACCGTATTCCAAATTTTCCGGCGTGGCCGACAAGGCGCTGGCGGCGCAGGCGATAACTGAATTGCGCCAAGACATTGACAACGCCAATTAATCCATGATCAGCGCTGCGTGACCATGGCAGACACACCACCGCACACCCCCATGATGACCCAGTATCTGGGTCTGAAAGCTGACTTTCCGAGTACGCTGCTGTTCTACCGCATGGGCGACTTTTACGAGCTGTTTTTTGAAGATGCGGAAAAAGCCGCCCACCTGCTCGACATCACTTTGACACAACGCGGCCAGTCTGCAAGCAAACCGGTGGTGATGGCGGGGGTGCCGTTTCATTCAGTGGACAACTACTTGTCCAAGTTGATCAAGCTGGGCGAGTCGGTGGCGATTTGCGAACAAGTAGGTGAAGTCGGTGGCAAAGGACCGGTCGAGCGCAAAGTGGTTCGCGTGGTGACACCCGGCACGTTGACCGATGCGGAATTGTTAAACGACAAAACCGAGGCTTATGTGTTGGCGGTGCATGCCGGTGAACGCGCGGGCAAAGCCGCTGGTTGCGGGCTGGCGTGGTTGAGCGTGACCGAGGGCGAATTGCGTTTGGCCGAATGTTCGGCCGATCAGTTGCCTGCGTGGATTGCGCGCATTTCACCCAGCGAAGTGATTTTCAGCAGCGAACTGCCCGCGCATTTGCTGCCCTTGCTATCCGGCGTGAATGTGAAATCCGAGCGACCTTCGTGGGCGTTTGACAGCAGCTTGGGTCAGCGCAAATTGCTCGAGCAGTTACACGTCGCCTCCTTGGAAGCATGGCAAGCGCAAGACCTGGTGCAAGCGCACGCGGCCGGCTCCGCCTTGCTGGCCTATGCGGAACACACACAAGGCCGCAGCCTCACGCATGTGCAAAAACTGCGGGTCGAGCGCGATGAAGAACGCATAGATTTACCCGCCACCACGCGGCGCAATCTGGAGTTGACGCAAACACTGCGCGGTGAAGACAGCCCGACTTTGTTTTCGCTGATGGACACCTGCATGACCGGCATGGGCAGCCGTACGTTGAAGCGTTGGCTGCTGGAACCGCCGCGCGAACGCGCATTGGCACAACAACGACTCGACGCCATCGCAGCCCTGCAAGGCGAACACGGTGCCGGTGTGTGGCGCGATTTGCGCACTGCCTTGAAAGGCCTAGGCGATGTGCAACGCATCAGTGCGCGCATTGCATTGCGCCAAGTGCGACCGCGCGAATTGGTGGCACTGGGCTTGGCGCTGCAACGCGCAGCACAGTTACCTGCGATGTTGTCTGAATCAGCAGATACGCCTTGGTTGAAAACACTTTGCAAATCGTTGGTGTCGCCGCCTGAATGCGCTGCCTTGTTGCAAGCTGCTTTGTTGTCCGAACCGGCAGCGCTGGTGCGCGATGGCGGTGTCATCAACCATGGTTTTGATGCCGAACTCGATGAGTTGCGCAATATACAAAACCACGGCGATAGTTTTTTGCTGGAACTCGAAGTGCGCGAGCGTGAGCGCACCGGCATTCACAACTTGAAAGTGCAGTTCAACCGGGTGCACGGTTTTTACATCGAAGTCAGTCAAGGACAGTTGGAACGCGTGCCTGACGATTACCGCAGAAGACAAACTTTAAAAAACGCCGAGCGCTTCATCACGCCTGAGCTGAAAGCCTTTGAAGACAAGGCCTTGTCGGCGCAGGAGCGCGCGCTGTCGCGTGAAAAATTTCTGTTCGAACAACTGCTAGATGACTTGCAACAGTTTGTACCCTCGCTATCGCAAGTGGCTTGGGCGCTAGCCTCTTTGGATGTGCTGGCTTGTTTGAGTGAACGGTCGTTGACACTCCACTGGTGCGCGCCAGAGCTTGTGAACACGCCGGGCATCAGCATCATGCGCGGCAGGCATCCGGTCGTCGAAGCGCGCTTGGCAGAGACCGGTGGCAGCTTCATCGCCAACGACACACAGCTCGGACCGACACAGCGTATGCAAATCATCACCGGCCCCAACATGGGCGGTAAATCCACTTACATGCGGCAAGTGGCGTTGATCGTGTTGCTGGCCAGCATTGGCAGCCACGTACCCGCTGAGGCGTGTCGTATCGGACCGATTGATGCGATTCACACCCGCATAGGCGCGGCTGACGATTTGGCGAATGCACAATCCACATTCATGCTGGAGATGACCGAGGGCGCGCAAATTTTGCATGCCGCCACGCCGAACAGTTTGGTGTTGATGGACGAGATCGGGCGCGGCACGTCCACCTTCGATGGACTCGCACTGGCCAGCGGCATTGCCACTTACTTGCACGACAAATCGCAGTCCTTCAGTTTGTTTGCCACGCATTATTTTGAATTGACCGAATTTGCGGCCACGCACCGGTCTGCGGCGAATGTGCATGTCAGCGCCGCTGAAAGTGGCAACGACATTGTGTTTTTGCACGAAATACAACCAGGTCCGGCAAGCCGCAGTTACGGCATACAAGTGGCGCGTTTGGCGGGCATGCCCACCAGCGTGTTGAATCATGCCAAACACGCGCTTGCCGCTTTAGAAACAGATGCGCAAAACAC
>Ga0209355_1000791_pt1 | contig 18572 bp, 25 predicted proteins | sample LauGreSBDMM110SN_3_FD_187563 | JGI IMG/M metagenome (GOLD analysis project Ga0209355, IMG submission 187563) | Freshwater lake microbial communities from Lake Michigan, USA - Sp13.BD.MM110.SN (SPAdes) (version 2) | ecosystem: Environmental > Aquatic > Freshwater > Lake | place: Lake Michigan...
CCAACTATTAGACCCTAATGAAATACCTACTTATTGATACAGCCAACATGTTTTTCCGAGCACGTCACGGTGCCCACAGAGCCAGTGACACTTGGACCAAGCTGGGCTTTGCGCTACACGTTACAATGATGGCTGCCAACAAGGTGGCCAAGCGTTTTCAAGCAGATCACGTGATTTTTGCACTGGAAGGCCGTAGCTGGCGCAAAGACTACTATGAGCCCTACAAGAAGAACCGTGCTGTAGCACGTGGTAAAATGAACGAGGACGAAGCAGAAGAAGACAAGCTGTTTTGGGAAACTTATGACAATCTGACTAAATACTTGTCCGACAGAACCAATTGCAGTGTTATTCGTTGCGCAACAGCCGAAGCAGATGACATCATTGCACGTTGGATATCATTACACCCCCAAGACGATCACGTAATTGTTAGCTCAGACACAGACTTTGTTCAATTAGTCGCATCCAACGTCACACAATACAATGGTATTACAGATGAACTGATCACACTGGAGGGCATATTTGATGCCAAGGGTAAGCCTGTTACAGATAAAAAAACTAAACAACCAAAAACCATCCCGGATCCGTCCTGGCTATTATTTGAGAAGTGCATGCGTGGCGACACCTCCGACAATGTCTTCTCTGCTTATCCGGGAGTACGTGAAAAAGGGACAAAGAATAAAGTTGGTCTCCGTGAGGCCTTTGCCGACAGAGACAAGCGAGGATATTCTTGGAACAACATGATGCTTCAGCGTTGGACAGACCACAATGGCGAGGAGCACAGAGTGTTAGACGACTATGAACGTAACTGTACATTGATCGATCTTAACGCACAACCGGATGCGGTCAAGGCAACTGTGGATGCCGCAATCCGTGAACAACTCAGTCACAAAGATGTGGGCATGGTAGGTGCACACTTCATGAAGTTTTGTGGCAAGTACGAGCTGACCAAGCTCAGTGACCAAGCTGATACAATCAGTCGATGGCTCAATGAAACATACAAAGGAGTATTAAATGATACACGCCAAACCAGTAGTTGATAACGAATATTGGATCTTGAAAAAAGATGACCAGAAGATTGGTAACATCCAGGCAGTTAACGATGGATATCAAATCACAATTGAGAACAAGGTTGGATTGTACAAAACCATCCCCATGTTGCGCAAACGTGAGAATGTGGAATTTGAGCCAGCTGAAAAAGTAACTAAACCTGTAGCCGACTTGGTACATGGATACAGTACCGGATGCAGAACATATAATCCCATCTGGGATGTGAAGCACAAGCTACCCTTGTTTACCAAAAACAACAAAAGCAAATCATGGTTTGCGGCTGGATGGTACATGGTCAAGCAACATCGCAACTGGAAACTGATTCATAACCCCAAACTCATTGTACTTGAGCGTTACAAGTATCAAGGTCCTTTTCACTCTAAATTAGAAGCAAATGTTCAACACACCAACATGTCTACCCAGGCAACTGTATGAGCTTGCATATTAATCGATTTGTTGACAGTATCAAAGCACATGAGTCTAGAGGGCAAAAAGATTTTACTATGCCACTCAAAGATGCCAAAGATCTACACGCAGATATTACCAAATTGTTATTATTGCTAGAACAACTACGACAAACAAACGGTAAAACTGATGATACAATTCAGGTGGAAATCACCGGTGGCACATTTTAAACTGCTCAGTTTTCTAGGTAAATAATACTAGGAGTTTAATGATGAGTAGACCAAAACCCAGTGTGCTAATTGAACACACAAACAAACAAACTTACAAGACGGAGCAGGTGCTGGCGTCGGAAGGAGTATGGGCAGTATTCTACGACAATAATCCCATTAACCTCAAGACGTCAAATATGCTTACACAGTATCCCGGACCCAAGTACAAGAAGGTCAGCTTTTCAAATCCTGGGCATGCTATCAACTTGGCTCGCAAACTCAACGTACAGTTTAAAACTGACAAGTTCAGTGTGGTGCTGTTGACTCAGGGGGCGCAAGTGTTCCCCAATGCTCGATAAGATCTCGTTTACTCAGCAACTGATTGATCAACTTGGTGGGGATTTTAAACCTACACTAGACGAAGCCATGCAAGAGTGGTGGCGAAATCCCGACAAAGACGCAGGCCTACGACTAACAACCGAAGGCTTTTTTGCATTTAGTTCATTGGAGATTGCACATTATGAATTTGATGTTCCTGCAAGTATGCCTGCCATACCCGGACGGCTATTAACTCTAGATAGAAAACTCACTTGTCCGTATTATATTTTTCTTGGCAAGAAACCAAAGTTATTATTATTTGGCAGTAAAGAAGCCACAATGTATTCATTATATGGGGATATTGACAAGTTTCTCAAAGGTATTGCTCGCGGATGACTGATATAAATTTTTCTGGATTATGGCGAGTTAATCTAGTAGAGCATACTGATCAAAATAGTAACATAATCGATGAAGTATATTTTGAGTTTCGGGGCGAAGCGTTATTGTTCATGAAAATCTATAATGATCCCATACCCGAATCTGGTAATTATACTGTATATACAGGTCCATATAAAGTACCCTAATCGATAATCCCCGATAATATTATCGATAATCCCACTATAATTGACTATAATCCACTATAATTCAGCTTGTTGTTTTTATGCAACATGTGGATTTTGGTTGACCAGAAATGTACAATTTGCTATAATACACTATGAACTTAAAAAAGCAAACACGTAAAAAACGCACCGATCGTACACATATCATTTATATGTTGCAAAGCGGTGCTGACTTCTACATTGGTGTCACAGCCAAGACAGAAAGCACTGTTAACAAGAGTGCTCAAGTGCGTTTTAACAAACACGTATATCGCTCACGTTCAGAAGACAAATCCTGGGCACTATACGAGTGCATGCGTGAGCGTGGTGTAGACACATTTAACTTGGTGGTTGTGGATGTTGTGCGCGGCAAAACTGAAGCTCACAAATTAGAGCGTGAGATGATCCGTGAGCACAAACCCAATTTGAACACAGATGTGCGTGGTGTTGTTTAATTACAACACTGCGTATTGGTTGACCAATAATTGCCGATTTGCTATAATATGAACATAGTAAGAAATAAGGAGCCACAAATGACTACAGAATTTACAACTTGGGAAGACATGACAGAATTAGAGCAAGCCCAATGCACATTTTGGGACATGTACAAGGATGCCTACGGGGTTCGTCCACGTGGTGTTGACACATCTGGTTGGACTCTTGATGACTTTACATCTGAGTTTGTGATCCTTGGTCAAGCCATTGACCGTGAAGAGACTGCTCGCAAAGCGGCCGAGACCAAGGCTGTTGAGTTGTTTGAACGCCGTGTTGCTGAATTACTCAACACAGGTGCTCGAGACCAGGCCATGGCCATGCGTTGGATCCACGAAGCCGAAGAGACCAATGGTGACAATGATTATCTTGCTTGGACACTGGGCTTGCCCTATCAATATTTCCGCAAAGCGGCTTAAGGAAACAGTATGATTAAAGAACACACACAATCCGGTTATTACGACGAACGCCACGGTGGTCCTTACGATCGTGGCGTCTGTGACAGCTATTACGGTCGTGACTACTGGCCACATTACTTTGTGAGAGACACTCACAAGAGTCCTAGAATTGACATAGATCAAATGACTGACGCAGAAGTTGCGGCCTACGCCGCTGGTTATCGTAACAACGAAGCTACCGGCGACAAAAAGGAGTGGTAAAAATGACAATGCCAGCGGGACAATATTACATTGGTGACTTGTGCTATGTCATGCATGACGAATGGGACGAGGCATGTGCCTTGTTCTTTCCTACTTTGCAAAGTGGTCGCGGAATTGAAGGCGAGTTCGTCTTAAAGGATGGCCGACGGTTTGCCAGCTTTGGCACAGCCTGGGGCGACGGTACATACAACAGCAACATTGGAACCGAACACATGGTGGACTCAGGCTCCATTGGCTGTATCCAAGTTAAAGACATTCGCGACACCACTTACAATGACCTTGAGAGTCTGGGTGCCATTGTGGAATTTACACAACCATTTGAAGTCAGAAAGGTAAGCCTAGGCCTGCTAAGATTCGGACATGTAGATATTGAAACTGATGCTGATTATGACAAAGAATATTGCTAAGTTGATTGACAACGGCCGGGTGGCGGTGTTATACGCACCAGGATTTGGTGCAGGTTGGAGCACTTGGAATCGTGGAGTGCCAGAAATCTTGTTTGATCCGGCTATTGTGAAATTTGTAGAGAACGATCAAATGGCAGAGTTAAACACCTACGTCACCCTCAAGTATCCAGGACTTTACACAGGTGGCATGAATGACCTGGCTGTGGCTTGGTTATCTGTGGGAACTGAGTTTCGAATCAAAGAATACGATGGTGCCGAAAGTATTGAAATAAAAGGAGAAGTAAATTGGATAACAGCATGAAACGAGCAGACTTTAGTCAACTAGGATGGTCCTCTTACAGGTACGAAGCTCTTGCACCCGAGATCACAGACTTCACAGAAGCTCGGGCTCTGATTGCCTACATCAAATCCCTACTATGAGAGTGATTGTAAACTCTGCTGAGACCGTGGTACTACCTTGGGAAGAAGGCCTGCTGGAGTGGCTACAGGAACGCTACCCATACAGCCGGTATCAGGTGGTAGAGATCCGCCAAATGGGTTGACTAGTAATAGTTTTCCTTGTACAATGAACCAATGCGCCTATAGCTCAGTTGGTCAGAGCAGAGGACTCATAATCCTTTGGTCCAAGGTTCAAGTCCTTGTGGGCGCACCAATTTAATTCTAAATGTTAAACTTTACCAAAACTTTAAAACTATATGTGTTCAAAGAGCAGAAGCGTGTTGATCTTACCATACGTGTAAACGATAACTATGCTCAGGGCTATCACATGACCACGGATCAGATGATGGAGATGCTGACCAATTGGAACAGCGAAAAAGGATTCAATGCAGAGGTCAACGGCCACAACTGGTTGGTAATTAACAAACACCACGCACCGCGTCCCAACTGCGAGCCAGCTAGTTATGTTAGATTTTCAGTGTCAAGGTTAGGTAACAGTCAACACTTTAGATTGAGCCCATCTGATATGTATGATTTGGAGAAAGACTTTTTCTTTCAAATGAACAATCGCATGCATTGGGATTAAAATATCTGGCCATAGTATAATGGATAATACAGTAGCCTTCTAAGCTATCAATCTAGGTTCGATTCCTAGTGGCCGGACCATGCCTTGTTAAATAACATACACTAGGAGAACACCATGGCTTCATATATCACAGCAGTAAAAGCGGCACTAGAGAAAAAGCATGCCGCACAACATCCTGATGCAAAACCTGCCAAAGGTTCTAAGTCAGTTAAGAAACCATCAGCACCTGCACCAGTGGGCAAACCTGTTAAAAAGGTCACTGGCCGAGGCGGATAACAAATCTGCGAGTATGGGGGAATAGGTAGACCCAGCGGACTTAAAATCCGCCGCGTAATGCGTGCCGGTTCGACTCCGGCTACTCGTACCAATTTGGAGTAACAATGATCAGTTGTAGTCCTAGTCGCAATACTTTTCAAAAAGAAAACTACATCAAACGATGTGCAGACAACGGCAAAAAACCCAACGAAGCCTACATCAAAATGTTTGAACAAGCTAATATTAACAAGATGGCCCAAGAACAAGATACCGAATGGCAACAAAACAACATGGAGTACGACCTTCGTACCTGTGATTTCATGTTGGCCAAAGTTCGTTCTAGCGAGTCCTATTCGCAAAATCTCTATGCGGCCATGTGTAATCGTACTTTTCAAAAAAACGAAGTCTGGGCTACTCTTAAGAATCAAACCTGGAGTTGTAGCTGGCGGTATGCTGGTGGTATCATTGCAGACATGCGAGTACAAGGTGATTACATGGATTGGTACTGTTCAGGCATTGGCGGTGTAATTGGCGGAGGTAGTGAATCTAGTCCAGAAATAGAGGCAGCCATACTAGCTAGAAAAAATTATGTGGCCGAAAGCGTAGTTACAGATGAGATCCGAGAAGACCTGTTTCGTCTAGGATGGATTGTAAAGGATGATACCGATCATGATTGATCTAGCAAGTTATGTTGTTGTATGTGGTCGTACAACAACTCAGCCCATTCAACATGTGCTAGAGGGCCAACATGATCGTATTCAGTGTGGGGATGTCCGCGACCAGTGGTCCACTGAAACATGCTAAAATTAGGATCTGTTTGATTTATAAAAGTATTGTTCCACACATATGAAGTGATGTTGTCCATTTTTACAATATTCCAACTGCGGATGTCGTTCCACTTTTTTAACCAATTTGGGCATCCATGAAAAAACAAGTGCGGTATTTTTAACAGCTCGAGCTCACAATGTAAATTATAAACTTGATTGTACCAATAGTGTGTCAAGGCCGCAATATAAATGCCGTTGTATTTGACATTCTTTCTAAACTTGCTAAGTCTCTCAGGATATAGTTTATGAGCCTCTGTTGCGGTTAACTTGTATGTGTCAACTGATTTTCCCACACCTTCGACAAACCAAGTTTCACGATCAACTTCAGTCCATCCAATAACTATCATGTCTGGGTATTGATTTTTCTCTTTGCACTGTGAAAGGTAACGATGTACACGTCTTATGATTTCATCATTGCCACACCCAGACTCTGCTAGGTTTACAAACTCATGTCCAAGTTTTTCTGACAGAATTTTTGGAAAACTTTCCTGTGCGGGATTTTCTAATTCTTCTCCATATGTGTGACTATCGCCATCAAAATAAATCATCTATTGTCCTTGCTGTGTGTAATTATGCAGTAATTAGTGGTTGACAATAATTTGAAAATATGTTTAAATACAAGTTAAGACTGTATGAAGTTGATTGAAAAGGATTCAAGACCCGGGGGCAGTTCCCGGCAGGTCCACCATAAAGGAATATAATGGAAAATTTCAGCAAGTGGATGGTAATATTTGTTATTATGCTTTTTATTTTACATGAAATGACAACCTAGTTCCTTTATGATGGGCCTGACTTAGATATCGATTGGGTCAAGAGTAATGAAATGGACAGTCCGGCAATGTAGAAGCCGTTAGGACAGGGGAGACCCGGTCGAAGACACAAAAAACGTAAATGCAAACGACGAACAGTTCGCTTTGGCAGCCTAAACGCAGCCTAGGGTAGGAAATACCTCGTAACAGAAACCACCAAAAAGGGCATTTTTGTGCCCTTTTTCTTTGACTTATTAGTACAAACGCTATATACTAGTTGATATTCATTTTACAAGGAAAAATAATGACAACAACAATTACAATCAAAGACAAACCGGTAAACGCTACCTATCAAAACATCACTGGATTAACAGGCGGTGCAGGTGTTGAAGCCGCATTTGATGTTACAAAGACCAACGGCGTTTATTCCGTTGTATTAGATTCATTAGCCGCAAGTGCAGGTCGCGGCTATGTTGCAGGTGATACAATCACTCTTGCTGGAACAGCATTGGGCGGCACAGTTGCTAACAACTTGATCGTCACAGTGGCCACTGTTGGCACACTGGGCAAAGTTGCCACCTTTGGTGTAGTGGGCACAGGTCGTGCAGGCGATGGCACAGTTGATGTCGTTGTGGATGTTACAGGCACTGCAGGTGTTGACACTTATGCCATGGGAGGTGCTAGTACAGAGTTTACTACAACCAAAACTGCCGCCAAAGTTACCTTAGCCAGCACATTGGTCAGCAACATGGAATTCAATCTTGCTGACCACGAACGTGTGGTGTTCACAGACAAAGCCATTGCCTATGATGCCGCAGGTCGTGCAGGTGATGTATATGCATTGTTGGCAGCCGCATTGGGTACCACAGACGTAACCAACGCATACAAAGGCATTGGTATCTATCTTGCCGATGCTGGATGGACAAACAAAGAACTGGCCACAGCATTGTTGGCCACTGACACATACAAAACAGACGCTGGCGGTGTCAGCAATGAAACATTCATTAAGCATGTTTACAAAAACGTATTTGGTGCCGATGCTACATTGACTCAGGTTACCGACTACACAGCTTGGATGACCGGTAGCAATTTGAGCCAAGCAGATGTGTTAGTAGCCGCAAGTGAGTTGGCAGCTTTTGAAACCACAATTGGATTAGTAGGGTTAGCAACAACAGGAATTGAGTACACTCCGTTTGTTGCATAAAATGTAAACAAAAGTATTACATTTATAAAAACCCGCACTAGGCGGGTTTTTTATTGGCGGTTGACGCAATATTCGCAATTTGCTACAATAGAAACAAGTTAAGAAACAAGTGTTCTTAGCAGAATCCTTCCAAAGTGAAGGGACTTGCAAAAACAAGTTGACTAGATATAGCCATTGTGTTATACTAGAGACTAGTTAGAAATTAACTAGATGTTCTTTAAAAAGTAAATGATGTAGTAACCCACAAGGGTTGCTATATTAAAATGTATTAAAGGTTACCTACACCGTTAGGGACTTTGTGCGAGGACTGTGGGGCCGCCCACGCTCAATAGTCAGAGTTCATGAAGCCGAGCAGTAATGCTCAGAAAAGCGGCGGAGCATGTAGGCAGTAATGACCGTGCAGGTCTATACGAGACGTTCGTATAGGTAGACATAGATGCACAATGGTTCCTTTAGTATTTTTTAATATAGTAGATTTTGGTCTGTTCGTATAGAGGTTATTACTGTGGATTGTCTATCCACTTACGGGAGTTCGATTCTCCCACAGACCGCCAAGTTTTGAGAGCCACATCGCCTGGATACTTCCTCTTCGGAGCACTAGGTCCTGCAACCGTGGCTCTCCCTTATTTGCTCGATTCGTCTATCGGTTAGGACATCTGGTTTTCATCCAGGCAAGAGCGGTTCGACTCCGCTATCGAGTACCACACATGGAGATGCCGCCGCAATGGTGTGGCAGGGGACTGTAACTCCTCCGACTTCGGTCACGATAGGTTCGATCCCTATCATCTCCACCAGAACGTTCCGGGTGTCTCCGGATACTGTGACCCGCAGGATGAGAAGTAGTGTGACAACTACGGGTGGTAGTCTTCGAACCAAAAGGCCGCTGGCAATGCGAGAACGGTCCCTGTCGGGAAGCGGGTGGAAGGTACGTGTGATGGGTATGATAGCGTCATATCTTGATGTACTATAATTACCGCCGGGGGATGCAGAGCATATTGAAGCACATTAAAGATAGGGTCGTAGCGGTTCCGTGAACTTGAGTACATACCAAGGTAGTTAGTGTGTTTCAATATGTTTTTATAGTCAAGCATCGATAAAGGTATCGTGACAGGACGCTGTCACTATTCGGGCCTAACTGTGCGAGGAACAGGTCCTGACATAACTGCCATTCGCTTGTCAGTGCTAGCTACATTGTTGACAAATCGGCATCTCTCGGTGCTTGACTATAAAAAATATGCACAGGTGGCAGAGTGGTCAAATGCAACGGATTGCAAATCCGTAAAGTCGTGAGTTCAAATCTCACCCTGTGTTCCAAGGGTTAAATATCAGCATGAACAAAGATACATTTTGCGTAATGCCCTGGATTGGTGCTAACATTGGAAACGCCGGACAACTTACACCATGTTGTGCATACGATGAGGATGCTAGTCTATCATTTGACAAACAATCTCATCATATTAGAAATTTCAAAACATGGAAGATCAATCTGTTAGATTCAGTTAGACAAGAATTATTAGACGGTGTTAAACATGCAGGGTGCCATCGATGTTGGGAAATTGAAGAGGCTGGCGCAAAAAGTCCGTTAAACAAAGAACCAGTTGGTAGTATTCAACTGAGTGAACGACAATTTTATAACAACCATTTTGGCGGAGATCTTGATTCGTTTAACCTGCTTGACATTGCTCCTCTTGAACACCTGTCTATTGCGTTTGGAAACACTTGCAATCTTCGTTGCAACATGTGTGGTCCGTACAGTAGTTCAAGCTGGAACACCGAGATCAAACAGAATTTTTCAATTCTAAATCCATTCAAACATCCAATAAACGATCAAGAATTTGTTTGGTACGAATCAGAAGATTTTAAAAACTTAATACCTTCCTTGATTGCTAATCTGAAATATGTAAGATTAATAGGCGGCGAGCCGTTGTTCACACCTGAGGCAATTGCTTTTTTGGAGCAATTGTCTCCGTCGGTGTATCTTAACATTGTAACCAACGCAACGCTTCTCAAAGACAGTGTTTACCAACTGTTATCAAAATTTAAACAACTAGATATCGTGGTTAGTGTTGAGGGTGTTGGTGCCCACAATGACTACGTGAGATATGGTAGTAAGTGGGAAAACATCGATGCAAATATCCAACAGTTGAATACTCTAGATAATATTGAATATTTTAATATTGGGTACATTTTACAGCATTACAGTTATTATACCCTGATTCCAGTGCTACAATATTGTGTCGATCATGCGCATATTATACGAGTACAAACAGTAACCTGGCATGATTATCTTGAAATAAACACTCTCATACCTGCGCAGGTAAATGATCTGCTGGAACAGATTGAGAAATTTATTGTCGATAATCCTGTGTTGACCACTGTTGTACAGGGAGCAGTCCCTCCAATGTATATTACAAATCTAAATTCTGCAATAGATTATATAAAAGCAGTTCTTACTGATCAGTACAAATTTAATGAACTCAATCGATCAAAGTTTTTTAAATTTACTCATTCAATAGACTCTGTTCGAAAAATAACATTTGACCAGGCTTTTTTAAATAAGTAATACCTATGGCTGAAAAAATAACATGCTCCATGGTTAATCATGGATTGGGAATAACATGGCAAGGTGTTTTAACTCCTTGCTGTCAATGGTATCCGGAAGGTGATCAGTCGCTCGAATACCAATGGGATCAATATCAGGAATACAACGACAATGTACGCACTGTGATTCTTAAAGATTTTGATCAAGGAATTCGTCATGTTGGGTGTATGAAGTGTTTTCGAGAAGAAGATCTTGGATACACTTCGTTGAGACAAAGAGCCAACGAATTGCATCCAGAAACTCACACCGTGCCAAGTGTAGATAATCCCATCTACAACTTTGAGATACGACTGGGCAATCACTGCAATTTAAGATGCATCATGTGCGGCACTTATGCCAGTAGTGCATGGCACCAAGAACGCAGTCAAAACCCTGACGCATTTGATCAGATTAAATTGATCCCACAGCATCCACAACCGGACAAGTGGTGGGAAGACCCTGTATACATTGAATTTTTAACTGAAAAACTCAAAGATGCTGTGTGCATTGACATCAGCGGTGGAGAACCCTTTCCATTGCCAAGCACTTGGAAAATATTAGATATTTTGATTGCTAGTAATAATACCGGTGTGAGATTGCAATTTAATACCAATCTCACTCGTGTGCCGCCAGTTCTGTTGGATAAGTTAAAATTATTTACAAATCTATGGATCAGTGTGAGTCTCGAAGGTATTGGAGATATGAATGACTATCTAAGATACCCTAGCCACTGGGAGGAAATTTCTGCAAATATGATTCTGCTTCAAGAAGCGTTGCCCGGTATGGTAAAAAACGTCAATCATACGTTGCAACATGCTAGTGTATACAGTTTGCCGGCTTTGGTAGATTATGTTAAAAGTCGCGAAATAGAATTAAGAATAACCACGGTATCTGGCACACCGTGCTTGACCGTGGAAACAGCACCCCCTCAAGACTTGAAACGTCTTGCAGATTGGATCGAAACAGTGGATTGGTTGCACGATGATCCTTACAATCGTTGGGGAGAAGATTTGTACAACATAATCACAGGGCTAGGAAAAACCACTGTGTTTGACCAAAAGCTCTATGATGACTACAGAGAATATGTTAAACTGCTTGATAGCATGCGTGGCACAGACTACGATGCAGTATTTCAGCCTAGTGCTGTTTGATAACAATGTGTCAAAAATTCTTTGACTGAGAGCCCAATTGCTAGGGAACTATAGATCCAATGGCCGCTGAGCGGACGAAAGTTGCGGCAGACTGCTAGTCACAGTCACACATGCTATTGGAAGGAGGCCAGTGTAGCAATACAGTGGGAACCTTTAAACACAAAGCAGTATTGTTATCAAATAAGTATTATCGCGGGAAAGTGTAGTGGTCGCACGTGAGTCTCATAAGCTCACAGATGGCAGGTTCGATTCCTCCTCCCGCAACCAATTAGGCGAACTTGATAAATAAAAGTTCAAAAAAAGGTTGACAAACAACCATAAATGCGTTACAATAGGTACATGATGAAAACAAAATTCTATTCACTTGCTAAGCCATCCATGTTTATCCAGCCTTCAGCCTGGTCACATGCGAACGGTCGCGTGAATAGCATTCCAGGAGACCCGGGGTCCGTGTAAAGTACAATAGTATTCTACCCAAAGGACCCTGGAACTAAACACTCCAGGGTTTTTCTTTTAGTGCAATGGCAACGAGAGCCTGCATCACTCAAAACTGCAAATGGGCGGCCTGTAGGATAGAGTCTCTTTTGTGAGATGAAAAATTACAGCGTATTAAAGCATTCTTTAAGAACAGGCAGCCTAAGTATTTTAGAGTGCTTTAATACACACATTCGCAAGAGTGTGTTGGGTATCCATAGTGTAATGGCAGCATCGCGGTCTCCAAAACCGTCAGTCTAGGTTCGAGTCCTAGTGGGTACGCCAATCATGGGCTGTTGGTATAGATGGGAACACAGTAGCTTTGCAAGCTTCAGTCCCCGGTTCGATCCCGGGACGGTCCACCAAATTAATTTGACACAGCAATGTGTCTGCTATATAATAGCATGTCGAGAGCGGGCAGGATGGTAATGCAGCAGATTGCTAATCTGTAGACTGTGTATAACGGTCACAGGGTTCGACTCCCTGGCTCTCGGCCATATCAATCAATTCCCCAATAGCTCAGTCGGTAGAGTAGCAGACTGTTAATCTGTTGGTCCGTGGTTCGAGCCCACGTTGGGGAGCCAATTAGCCGACTTAGCACAGTGGTAGTGCAATCGCCTTGTAAGCGATAGGTCATCAGTTCGAATCCGATAGTCGGCACCAAGTTACCAAGATGGATTGAATGTTTTTACAAAATTGCAGCCTCGAATCTTATCTAGCATACCTACATAATCTCGATACTGTTGATGTTTAACAAGATCAAACTTGTAGCTGCCAATCCATTGATCAATTGCAGAATCGTAAGGTGTTGAGTTGGCTCGATGCCAGTCTGCAAATTTTTGCATGTCAGCAGGCACAACTGAATTTTGTGTAAGCATACCATCATTGATTGTTCCAGCATAAACTGGATATACCATAATGTGTTGATCAAATTGCTCAAGATACCGCCACATTGCAGGCCAAGTATAAACTGATGTATGTTGTAGTAAGTAACTGAAGTTTACTGAAACACTATCAAGTGCAAATATTTTTTGAATATTGTTGTCCAATTCGTGCCAATTTGAACCCCAGCGAATGTACTCTTGATGAGACTCAACCCCATCTAGGCTCACACTAATCATAATGTTACTAAACTTTTTAAAATATTGTATAGCTTGGTCTGTAACACGAGTAAGATTAGTGTTAAATGTAATTGTACAGTCAGAGTTCATTGCATCTAACAATCGATACAATGCTGGCATCATCAGAGGTTCTCCGCCAGAAAAGTTCACGTAGCGAGCGCGATTGACAATGTCAACTACTCGCTGAAATTGGTCAGGGCGGTCCCACCAATTGTCAGAATACTTTTGTCGAATATAATGAATACCTTGTTGTCCATATAAAGATTCATTACTGTGGTATTCCTGTTCAATTTGACTGGAATTCCGAGGAGTACACATTAGGCATTTGAGATTACAAAAATTACCAAATCTTATGTCCAACCATTCAGGAGTATTACTAACCTGTGTGGTGTAATTAAACATTTTGTCTGCTACTAATTTCATGGGATGATCTTTGATAGTAGAATCAAAACAAGAAGCACACCCTGGATCAATTTGATTGTCTAACACAGTTTGACGCAACGGAGTAAGACGAGATGTCCACCAGTCTTGATATTCACTGATGTGGTATTGTTTAATACTCTTGTCAAGATGTGGTTTGTATAGACAGCAAGGTTTTAATTCGCCATTACATTCAATTTGCATGCCCCTGAAGGGCAATGAGCAGTAGTTTGATAATTGCATAAGTGAGATATTTATAGCCCGTTAGCTCAATGGAAGAGCACTCGACTGATAATCGAGCGACAGAGGATCGTAACCTCTACAGGCTACCAGATTTTAAAAGGAGAGTCCAAATGGACAGTGATAAGAGTGAGAAGATTTGTGGGACGTTAGCTCAGTTGGTAGAGCAGTAGACTTTTAATCTATTGGTCATTGGTTCGAATCCAATACGTCCTACCATATAAAAACACGTTGACGCAGTGTGTTTCTATATGGTGCTTGTCGTCAAGTGGTTAAGACCTCGGATTGTGATTCCGATATACGTGGGTTCGAATCCCATCATGCACCCCAGGATGTATAGCACAGCGGTAGTGCAACTCCTTCATACGGAGTAGGTCAGTAGTTCAAATCTACTTACATCCACCAGATAGCTTTGTTGGAGATTCGCCAAGTTGGTCAAGGCATCGGATTTTGATTCCGACACGCATAGGTTCGAATCCTATATCTCCTGCCACATATCGGTCCTTAACTCAATTGGATAGAGTGCCAGTCTTCGAAACTGGAAGTTGGGAGTTCGACTCTCTCAGGACCGACCAGTTTTTACTAATGTATAATATTAGTCTATAAATATTTCCATGAAAAAAGCACTTATACTTGGATGCAGTCACGCTGCCGGTTCAGAAATGAACACAGAGCCAGACGTGGATTTACTAAATTATGGGCGAGAATACTTTGGATACTTTATGAGTTATCCGGTTCAACTGTCCCAATTACTAGGATACCATCCAATGAATCATGCCATCCCCGGAGGTTCAAACGATGCAATATTTAGGATATTTGAAACTTATTGCAATCCTTACAAAGAGCGAGTAAAACCTGATGTTGTGATTGCCTGCTGGACCGGAGGCGAACGCACTGAAATTTGGGACTACGAGGAAGGTGAATGGATCGGCCTTGCTGGTGGTAAAATCAATTTTTCAAAAGTTATTCCAGATAAAATAATGTTGGAGGGTCAAGCCACTGGAGAACCAGTTGACAATCACAACGATATAGTTGCATATCAAAAACAATGGATTACTCATCATGCCGATCGTTGGTGGGGTCGTATGAACAAGTTAAAAAATATACTGGCATTGAATACCATGGCAGCACAAAAAAATATTCCTGTTATCAACCTTGACAGCTTTGGTGCAGTACAAGAATATGAATTTCCCGATTCAATATATCGCCCCTTAGGGCAAACTGAGTTTTGCAACTGGGCAGTTGATCGTGGGTTCAACAACACAAAATCAGGGCATTATTTTTTGTCAGCTCACAAGAGCTTTGCAAATTTTATTGCCAAAAAAGTTGATCCAAAATATCATGCTGATAACATTGGCAAGGAATCAGAATAATGCGGGGTTCGTATAGTGGCAATACCTTAGCCTTCCAAGCTAAAGCGAGGGGTTCGATTCCCCTACCCCGCTCCATCGGAGCAGTCTGATGAGTGAATTCTACTGCTCTTCTCCTTGGCATGGAGGATTCTTTTGCTACGACGAACAAAGTGTTTGCTGTGGGCATGCTCCGGTCAAGATGTCTAGTCCTAAACAATTTCTAGCAAGTGAGCATGTAAAAATTGTCAAGCAAGGATTGTTATCAGGCAATCTAACAGAAAGTTGTCAACGATGTAAAACCACCGAAGAACAGGGCGGCAAAAGCCTTAGACAAATTTTTCTTCGATCACATGAACTAAACGGAATTGAATTCTCTCGAGATGTTGATGCACCAAGCCGTCCACAGGCAATTGAAGTTAGACTGAGCAATTTGTGCAATTTCCGATGCAGGATCTGCAAACCCAATTGGAGCAGTTTGATTGATCGAGAGGTTCGTGACAACCCCTCACTTAAAAAATGGCACATTGACTCAGATCTTGGGCACCGGTCCAATGATGAAGAATTCATTGATGACATTGTAGAACTAATTCCCGATCTCAAATGGATCAACTTCACGGGTGGCGAGCCAATGATTATTCCGGGCATGTTAACAATTACAAACGCCATAGTTGAACAAGGGCATGGCAAGGATATCACATTACAAGTCACTACAAATGTCAGCACTATAAATCCAAGAATAGTCGAGTGCTTTTCGCAATTTAAATACGTACAACTTACTCTCAGCATAGATGGAGTAGATACTGTGGCTGAGTACACTCGAGATGGTACCAACTGGCCGCGTATGTTGGAAAATTTAGAATTTTACGGTCGTATGAGACTTGATAACAATCGTATTGGTATCAATACAAACATAGCCCTTAATGCGTATAACGTACTAGATGTCGACAAGGTGATTGCATTTGTATGTGATTACAGAAAAAGGTATCACACCAGTTTAGACATGATTGTGGTTGAAGGCATGCTACATCCGTCAGTGCTCAGCGGCGTTGCCCGCAAACATGCAATAGCCTCTATTGATAAATCGTTGCCCATACTCGAATCAGCTGGACTAGATCAACATGATGTGGCCACTGTGCATTCGCAATTGGTCAGCGTTAACCGTATTTTAGAAACTCAGACACCAGAAGAACAAAGTTGGCAAACATTTAAAGAGTACACTGTTGATCTAGATCAAGCTCGCTCACAAAATTTTAGCGTCGTTTTTGGTTTTGATTTATAATATTATTGCCTGGATAGCTCAGGGGTAGAGCATCTGCTTTACACGCAGAGGGTCCGCGGTTCGAAACCGTGTCCAGGTACCACACACAAGCTCGGTATGGTGAAATGGTATCACTGAACGTTTGGGACGTTCGAGCGTAGGTTCGATTCCTGCTACCGAGACCAATTACGGAAGATGATGCAGTGGGGTTGGTCCCGCGACTGGCCTTGAAAACCAGGTTCTCTTAACAGGGATGGGGTTCGACTCCTCCGTCTTCCGCCAAATTGATTGACACATTAGATGTTATGTGTTATTATGATAGTCAGGCCCGGGTGGCGAAATTGGTAGACGCACCAGATTTAGGTTCTGGCGTAGAAATATGTGTCGGTTCGAGTCCGACCCAGGGCACCAAGTTTTGCAAACAAAAAACGTATAGGGGTAAACCCCAGTGGCTCTGCGCAGTGATGCGCATCTGCTGGTTTAGTTGTCGGGATGAGAGGTCCTGATTGTTGCCGGTGTAGAGTTAATCTATTCACGATTAGCGTACAAATGTCCGCCCTAGCGAAACCGGTTTGTTTGCATTTTTTAACACAAATGTAATATCAGCTTCAATAAATACTTATAGAAAGCAACGTATGAAAAAACTGGATCTCGACAAGGTCAAACAGTTTATTGAAGCTCAAGGACCTGACACAAAAATCTATCTTGGTTGCGACAGTGAACGAATTAGAATCGACAATGTATGGCATGCTGACTATGTGTTGGCCGTTGTGGTGCACATTAACGGCAACAATGGATGTAAACTGTTTGGGGAAGTGCATCGCGAACGTGTATACGATCAAAAAGAATCCAAGCCTGCCATGCGACTCATGACTGAAGTATACAAAGTCAGTGAACTTTATCTTAACCTAGCCGAGGTGTTAGAAGGCCGCAATGTTGAGGTTCATCTGGATATTAATCCTAACGAAATGCACGGATCCAGCTGTGTTATTAGTCAGGCCATTGGCTATATCAAAGGCACTTGCAATGTCATGCCGTTTGTTAAGCCTAATGCATTTGCGGCCAGTTACGCTGCCGATAGATTCAAAAGCCTGCGGGCTGCCTGACACCAACTAAAGATAACAAGGTGTTAGATCGCTTATAAGTATTAACACATGATTATTCAATCAAACATAACTCAACTCAACTCAATGTATCCAACAGTTAATTGGATGCTGAACAACCAGACATTACTATTGCCTAATTATGTCAAATGGGCCAGCATTTATGGGTATAGTTTTGGTTCCTCAACTGTCACAATTGGTGCCAAGACACATCAGTTAGAGCACAATCAATATTTTAGTTTGTTTGTTGACGATACTTCTGTAGACATTAATGTTAGCCATCAACTATTCTTGGTTGCAAAACTAGGATACAAATGTCAAAATAACATTGGATGGGTTGAAGAAAAGGGGCGGCTAAGTTACATAGACGGATGCACTGATAGTTTATTGATATATCCACCACGTATGGGTGATCCAAGTCTTAACTTGTTGTATTTTCCGCCAGGTATTTGCCAAACAAAACACACGCATCCTAGCATCAGAATGGGGTGTGTAATCGCCGGTCATGGTGTCAGTGATAGTTGGCACGGTGAGACCCAAACATCTCATGATCTTGTGACAGGTGTAAATTTTTGCTTAGAAGAAAACGAACTTCATAGATTTAGAACTACCGATTCAAGCATGACTGTTATTGCCTGGCACCCAGACGGAGATTGGGGACCAACTGATCACAATCA
>Ga0209355_1000793_pt1 | contig 18551 bp, 13 predicted proteins | sample LauGreSBDMM110SN_3_FD_187563 | JGI IMG/M metagenome (GOLD analysis project Ga0209355, IMG submission 187563) | Freshwater lake microbial communities from Lake Michigan, USA - Sp13.BD.MM110.SN (SPAdes) (version 2) | ecosystem: Environmental > Aquatic > Freshwater > Lake | place: Lake Michigan...
TATAGTGGTCCTGTTTATTTGAGATTTGGTAGACCTGTTGTTCCTGTTTTTACTCCTGAGGATCAAGAATTTGTTATTGGAAAGGCCATTAAATTAATCGAAGGTTCTGAGGTCAGTATTTTTGCCACTGGTCATTTAGTTTGGGAATCTATCCTGGCTGCTGATATATTAAAAGAAAAGGGTATTCATGCTGAAGTGATCAATATTCATACCATTAAGCCTTTAGATACACAAGCTATTTTAGATTCAGTCAAAAAGACCAAGTGTTTAGTCTCAGCTGAGGAGCATCAAATTAACGGTGGTTTGGGCGATTCAATAGCTCAATTTTTAGCTACTTCTATGCCTTTGCCTCAAGAATTTGTGGGCGTCAATGATTCTTTTGGAGAATCTGGGAAACCTGCTGATTTAATGGATAAATATGGTTTAAATGCTGTTTCTATAGTTGAAAAAGCTTTGAAAGCTATCTCAAGAAAGTAAGTTGTTGTTAAAATGGGTAACCAATACCAATATTAAATTCAATTGGGTTATCTGAGGTATTTAATGAAATTTGATTCAATACCCATTTTTCATTTTTAGGTTTGGCAGGATTGACAACTTTCGCAGCCATATCTAACCTCAATATAAAATAGTTGAAGTCCCAACGTAAGCCCACACCCGTTCCTATAGCTATTTGTTCTAAAAACGAGTTTAACTTAAAATTAGATAATGGTGAATTTACATCATTAATGCCCCAAATATTTCCAGCATCTATAAAATATGCTCCATTTATATCACCCAAGAATTTTAAAATTTTAAATCGATACTCAAGGGAAGATTCAATTAAAACACTACCAGGTTGTTCAATTAAATTGGAGTCTGTATTACGTGATCCGGGACCTAATCTTCTAGGTTTCCATGCCCTTAGTGAACTAGGTCCGCCAATAAAAAAGTTTTTCTCATAAGGCAATTGAAAATCATTTTCTGATCCATAGGCGTATGCAACTCCACCTAAAAATTTATATGCCAGCTGAGATGTTCTTTTCTGGCCTAAAAATAGATATTTTCTGTAATCGATATTCATTCTTAAAAAACGAAAAAACTGCATTGTTTCTTTGTTTCCTAAAAAGTCTTCTACAAATTTTAATTTCTTTTCTCCAAAAAGATTTAAGGTCGTTCCCCCTGATTCTAAGCCAATGATAAATGATTTACCTTCTATTAATTGATTTGAAGGGTAGAATGTACGGTAAGTATATAGGAAATTGATACTGGATACAAAACTTGGGTTGAAGCTTCTAAATAAGTTATTTCCTTTTATTCTTAAATCGTCCAAATAATTAGTAAACAATTTAGAGGTTTCTGTATTGGGATAATTTGTATTGATAATATTTAAATCAAATAGTGATAGTTGAAAAAATTCAAATGGCGATTTTTTCCATAGATACCTTTGAAGTATTTTGAAATTAGTCCTTATGTATTCTGGCCGATCTATATAATCATATCCAAATCCTAATTGGGTTTTTGCCCCATAAAAATAACCAAGTTTCTTTGTAAATTTTTCTGGTAAAAATAAGGTAGGGAAATTGGCCGTGGCTCCTAAATTAACCTCTAAATTTTTTCTAGTTAAATCAGTATTAATAAATCCTGCTTGTGCTTCTAATCCTAATCGTGCTGTAAAATCTAGATAATCTAATTCAGTAAATACTCGTCTTATTTTTAATGAATTATACAAGAATGGTCCGGGGATTCCTCTAAATGCACTTCCACCTAATTCTGAAGAAATATTATATTTATCATTTCTGGTTAGTTCTATTTTCGGATAAAGCCGAGTAGAATTTGTGTCATATTGAATAGAAACTGATTTGAATTGATCTGTTTCGTATATATTTTGTAGGCTATGTGTCGTTTTGTCAATTGAAAATAAATCACCTTCATGAATCGAAATTAATTTTTTCAATTGAGGAGTTATTCTTGAAGTTTGGTTTATCGTTGATTCAGATTGTTCGCTGATGACATTGTATTCTTTGAAATCAATTGGGCCAAATCTAAATAATCGATCATAAGCTAGATTGGTAACGAGGGATTTATTGTTTGGGATTTGATAAATTAAACTAATGTTATTTAAACTTGTGTCTTTAAGGTCATTGATTTTTATTCCCACATAATCAGGTGAGAAATTAAAATAACCTAAGTTTTTAAAGTGGTTCGATAGACTTTCTTTTTCATTTTTTAATAAATCCAGGTCTAAATTCGAATATTTATGAAGTAAGCTATACTGATTAATATAGTTTCTTAGTTCTTTCTCTATAATGGTGTTATTGGCAATAATGGAATCTTCTTTAGTAAATATACTTTCAGGACCTTCGGTTATTTTATAAGTAATGTTGACCAATTTGTTTTCTATACTTATCGTATCAATAGAGTAGGCTATTTGAGTCTTTAAAAAGCCTTTATTGCGGTAAAATTTCAATAAGGCTAATTTGTTGTTTTCGAAATTTATGGGATTAAATGCTACTGGATTTCGATTAAAGAATCTAAAAAACTTTTTAATTGATTTTGTAGAATCATTCGTTTTTCTCTTATCTCTTAAGTAAGAACTGTATTTAACTGATAAATAATTTAGGTTGCTTTCTTTTAAACCCGCTATATTTGATTTTATTTCGTCTAATTTGATTTTTTTTTGTCCTTGTAATTTGATTTCATTGACAGTTGAGTAAGGAATACGGTAAATTTTGTACCCAGAACAAGATGTTATAAGGAATATGATAATCGGTAAGAATAATAATTGAGCAATTTTCAAATGACATTATCTAATAATCAAATAAAGTTAATCAATTCCCTACATTCAAAAAAAGGGAGAATTGATAATAATCTATTTTTAGTAGAAGGGGAGAAGGGAATACGTGAATTATTAGATTCATCCTTTAAGATTGAATTTATTGTATTGAATCATAAAGAAATTCAATCTGAATTAAATTTTGGTGAGACTCCTATTTATTATGAATCAGAAAGTAATGTGGTTAAATATTCGAGTTTAACCACGAATGAATATGGATTCGCGATTGTACACTCACAAATATTTACACAAAACGACTTTTCTTTTATTCGTGGTTACACTGTGGTTCTTGATGGAATACGCGATCCTGGTAATTTGGGTACGATCCTTAGGATATGTGATTGGTATGGAATAAATCAATTAGTTTGTTCGAAGGATACTACAGAGTACTATAATCCTAAGGTTATTTCTGCTTCCATGGGTTCTTTCCATCGCATTAAGTTTTTGTATGTAGATTTATCTGAATTTCTAGACCAATTTAGTAGAATTCCAATGATAGGAGCTAGTTTGGATGGTAAAAATGTACACGAATATGAATTTCCGTCGAATGGTTTTGTCGTATTTGGAAATGAATCGGAAGGTATTCGAAGTCAAGTGAAAGGTGCCTTAACAGACTTGGTTAAAATTCCTAGTTGGGGAATGGCTGAATCTTTAAATGTAGCCATTTCAGCCGGTATTATTCTTGACAACATTAAAAGGCAAAACTAATCTGTTTCCTTTCTTAAGTATTGTTCGATAAAATAATGCGCTAAGTAAAGTAGAGGAGTAAAAAGTATGGCTATGAAAAATTTATAAAAATAATTATTTAGAGATACATTCATCCATTGACTTATACTCCAGTCCCCAAAAGCATAAAATGCAATTCCAATAACTAAAAAACTATCAATTAATTGGGATATTAATGTTGAACCTGTAGCTCTTAACCAAATATGTTTATTGCCCGTCGACATTTTGATTTTCTCAAAAACCGTAGCATCGATGATTTGACTAAATAAAAAGGCTGTTAGAGAACCTGTAATGATCCCTAAGCCCTGCCTAAATATCCGACTAAACGCCTCATTAATGTTTATTCCTTTATTGACCTCAATCCAAAAGTCAGCCGGTACCAATAAAGTAGCTGTATAGATTATTAAAAAAGCAAATGCTATGAAAAATGCCGTAGTATAGGATATGAATTTTACTCCAGATTTACCGTAATAATCATTGATTATATCTGAGGTGATAAATACTAAAGGCCAATTTAAAGCTCCGGCAGTTTGATTTAAATCCCATTTATCTCCCCAAAACGTCATCAACTGTAAAGGTGCAAACCCCAAAGTTTTTTCAATACTGACTATTTTTACTCCAATAATTTCAGCAATGATAGCATTGGTAAGGAAAATACCGAATAGAAATATAAATAATTTTTGCTTTCTTGAAAATTGGCTGAATGTCATCTTCTATAATTATCAAAATGAATAGCAATTTTGTTTAAAGCAATGGTTAATTGCTCGACATGAGGTAAAAAAACAATTCTAAAGTGATTGTTAGGGATGAAATTAAATCCTCTACCCCCTACTACTAAAATTTTTTGTTCTTCAAGCAATGACATGACAAAATGATTATCATCTTCAAATGTAAATTGGGTTAAATCTATTTTGGGGAATAAATACAGTGCACCCTTAGGTTTGACACAACTTACTCCTGGAATTGAATTTAGTTTTTCATAGGCTAAATTCATTTGTCGGTATAATCTTCCATTGGGTTGGTTAACTAAATCATCGATAGATTGATAACCGCCAAGAGCCGTTTGAATCCCATATTGGGTAATTACATTGGCACATAATCGAGTACTAAATAAAAAATTCAACCCTTCTATATATGATTTGGCTTTATGCTTAGCTCCCGTTAAAATCATCCAACCCCCTCTGAATCCTGCCGCACGATAGTTTTTTGACAAACCACCCATGGTTACGATTAATATGTCATCACTTAAACCGGATGCGGAATGATGAACAAAATCATCATAAATAATTTTATCATAAATTTCATCTGAAAATAAAATGAGTTTATGCTTTTCAGCTATTTTCACAATACCGTCAACAATTTGCTTAGAATAGACCGCACCCGTTGGATTATTAGGATTAATTAAAACGATTGCTCTAGTTTTTGCAGTAATTTTTGATTCAATATCAGCTAAATTTGGATTCCAGTCGTCTTCTTCTGCGCATTCATAATGTACTGCATTTCCGCCAGCCAATCCGACAACAGTCGTCCAAAGTGGATAATCTGGAGATGGAATTAATACCTCATCATCAGTATTTAATAATGCCATCATGACTAATGAGATTAATTCACTGACTCCATTTCCAATGTAGATGTCCTCAATTAATATATTTTTTACTCCACCATTTTGATAATATTGCATGACCGCTTTTCTGGCTGCAAATAATCCCCGAGAATCTACATATCCTTGTGCATTACGTATATTTACAATGATATCATGAACAATTTCATCTGGAGTCTCAAATCCGAATGTGGCAGGATTTCCAATATTTAAAGATGTAATTTTGTAACCTTGATTCTGAAGAATTAAAGCTTTTTCATAGACCGGTCCTCTAATTTCATATTTTAGATTATCTAATCGTTTACTTTTATGAATTTCCATGCTTAAATTTATAAACTCAAGTAAAAGTACTAATTATGTTTTAATTTGTTTAAAGGCTAATTGAATGATTTTCTTAAAGTTCTTATTTCTGGGTAATTTTTTATTTATTAGTTTTCAAGCTTTTATACTAATCAAGTATTACCTAGTTTCCTCTAAACTTTTTATTTTATCTGGTTTACTATTTTTTAAATTTTTATTGCGACTATTAATCTTCAATATTCTACTATATTTTATATATAATTTTGGCATTGATCATATGATTAGGCCAACGAATAATGTAAAAGAGATCGTTGTGGTTTCTAAGGATTTTGAACTAAATGGAATTAATGAAAATCAAATCAATGCGGTAAATAATTTTATGCAGAAACGTGAGTCTGATGTACATTATTCATTATCTATTTTTAATCCTCAATCAGACTCTCTTGGAGTATTAATTCCTCAAACAAATAGTAAAGTTTTTCTTAATTTTATCAACCATGTCGATTTTAGAAAAGTGCGGCCTATTCATCACAATAAATATGTACCTCATAATCTTTCAATGATTAAGCTCAAAGGGGAAACAGTCTTTGTTAAAAGTGGAAATGAATTAGCAGATTTAATAAATAACCAAGACAGTTTTTTATCGATAGGAGAAAATTGGTTCTCAATTAATCAATTAAGCATATATTTATTATTTTTGTTATTCATTTTAATAGCCGTAGATACTTCTATTAAGTTTCAAGTTTTAAAATAAATTATATTGTTTTCAACATTTTTTTATATTTTGATATTATTCTATCAGAATTTATATTCTGGGCTAGGATATAGTTTTAATAGTGAAGTAAATAAAGTTAACCTTTCTATTTTATCGAAAGATTACAATAAAGCTTTTTCCTTACTTAATTTGATTGAAAAAAAGCAAATTTTTAGAAATGAAAGCATTTATAAAACGAAGGTATTGTTGTCAATTAAGCGACCAACTTCTTTTATTAATTCAAATCTGAAATCATCAGAAGATTATATATTGAAAAGTTTTATTTTAAGTCAAATAAATCAACAAGAATATTCTAAATCAATATTGAGAGAAGGTTTAAAATTGTATCCTGAAAAAGATACTTTAACTAAATTATATGAATTGTTTTCTTTTATCTCTGTAAATAAATTGAAAAATTCGGAAGTTGTAAACGATGAAAATACACTAGCAAACAAAACATTGACAACCAAAGATTCAAAATGGATGCTAGATTTGTTAAGAAAAAATGAAAAGTTTCTATCTTATTAATTAATAAATACATGTCAAAAGAGTACAATTTTGTTAATCAAACTTCTTTCTATCGTGGTAAGGTTCGCGATGTATATGGTTTTGGTGATTATTTGTTGATGATTACGTCCGATCGTATTTCGGCATTTGATGTGGTATTACCTAGATTAATTCCATTCAAAGGTCAAGTATTAAATCAAATTGCCTTTCATTTTTTAAATGCTACCCGGGATATCGTTCCCAATTGGTTGATTTCAACTCCAGATGCTAATGTGTCTTATGGTATTAAGTGTGAGCCCATCCCCATTGAAATGGTTATCAGGAATTATATGGTAGGTCATCTTTGGAGAGAATATTCTTCAGGGAAAAGAATAGTTTGTGGTGTTGAATTGCCTGATGGGCTAGTAGAAAATCAGATGTTACCTTCACCGATCATTACGCCTACAACAAAAGCGCATGAAGGACATGATCAAGATATTTCTTTAGATGAAATTGTCAAGCAAAATATTGTATCCAAAGATCTTTTGGATCAATTAGTTGAAAAAACTCATTTGCTTTTTAAAAGAGGCCAACAAATGGCTTTGGATAAAAAACTGATATTAGTGGATACTAAATATGAATTTGGGCTATATCAAAATAATATCATGCTCATGGATGAAATTCATACTCCGGATTCATCACGCTATTTTTATTTAGAACCTTATGAGGATTTATTCTCTAAAGGGCTTCCTCAAAAACAATTATCAAAAGAATTTGTCAGAGAATGGTTGATTAAAAATAATTTCCAAGGCAAGGAAGGCCAAATAATACCTGTTTTGACCGATGAATTTATTCAAGAAATTTCAGAGCGATATATCCTTTTATTTACAGAAATTACTGGATTAGCATTTCAAAAAGAAGATCAAAAAGATATATACAATCGAATATTCAATAACGTAAATTTATTTTTTAGCCATGCCTAGTAATCCATTATATAGTTTAGAACAAAATGAAAGTTATGCAATCATTACTTGGAATGAAGCTAACTTAACTCAAACAAATACGGAAGAATTGGAGTTAGTTATTCGTAATTTATTCAAAAAGGAATTTGCTAATATGATTTTAAATATTGACTCTGTAACTGAAATTGACGGTTTTGGAGTTAGTTGTATCAGAAAGGGCACCAAAATTTGTACGAATGAAATGGGGATATTTGCTGTAGTAACTAAAAACGAAGAAATTCAGGATCGTTTAGACTTAGCTAAAATTGAAGATTTTACCTTATTAAATACGGTTAAAGAAGCTGTTGATGCTATTTATTTGAATGATTTAGAAAATGATTTTCAAGATTCGGATGATGAAGAGCAAGAATTTGATGGCGGTTTTTCAGAAAATGAATCAGATGATTATTGATAAATTGGATTCTTAGAAGATTATTTATTCTTCATTTTTGATATTTGTTTAACCGAATAATATTTTGTCTTTATTAATATTGGCCAAATTAATTTTTGATTAAATTTGAAATACTAGTAATTAATATTTTAATTTTCGATTGATACCTATTTTTTAGATATAGGTTTATTTTTTTTATTTATAAGAATAATTATATTTTATTATGAAGATTAAGGTGTCTGGAGAAGGATTGTATCGGAAAGAGTTTGAGCATGATGCTTGTGGAATAGGTTTTGTTGCTAGTTTAAAAGGAATAAAATCGCATAGAATAGTCCAGGATGCAATCAAAATGTTGATCAGAATGGATCATCGTGGAGCTTGCGGATGTGACCCTAACTCTGGAGATGGTGCAGGTGTACTTGTTCAAATTCCTCATGAATTTTTTTTAGAAGAATCCCGTAAATTAAAATTTTCATTGCCATCACTTGGAAATTATGGTGTTGGGATGGCTTTTTTTCCAAAAAATGAGGTTTTAATTAATGAATGTAAGGAAGTAATTGATCGAAAAGCTAAAAAGTTAGGCTTGTCGATTTTAGGTTATCGCTTAATACCCGTAAACAATACTGAAATTTTAGGGGCAGATTCAGGTGATACTGAACCCAATATATATCAAATATTTATTGAAAAACCTGTTTCTTGTAAGACTGAAATAGAATTTGAGCGTAAGCTTTATGTGTTTAGGCAGTATGTTTCTAATTTATTGAATGAAACCATTCGCGGCTTAGAAAATAAATTTTATTTCGCTTCCATGTCCTGTAGAACAATTATCTATAAAGGTATGTTGACTACCATGCAGGTTCCTGGATATTTTATCGATTTATTTCAAGATAATTTTACTTCGGCCTTAGCCATTGTACACTCTCGGTTTTCAACAAATACTTTTCCGGAATGGAAGTTGGCCCAGCCTTTTCGTTTTATCGCGCACAATGGTGAAATTAATACCGTAAAAGGTAATTCATCTTGGATGCAAGCACAATCAGCTTTGTTTTCTAGTCAATATTTTTCGCAAGAAGAATTAGATATGATTTTACCTATTTGTAGTTTAGGACAATCTGATTCGGCTATTTTAGATAATGCGATAGAAATGCTGTACCTGAGTGGTAGGTCTTTGCCTCATGTTATGATGATGCTTATTCCTGAAGCTTGGGATGGTAATGAATCCATGGAATCTTATAAGAAAGATTTTTATGAATATCACGCAGCCATGATGGAGCCTTGGGATGGTCCCGCAAGTATTTCTTTTACTGATGGAAAACTAATTGGTGCTACTTTAGATCGGAATGGTTTAAGACCATCCAGATTTTGGGTTACTAATGACGATCATGTGATTATGGCATCTGAGGCTGGAGTATTAGACTTAGATCCAGCTACCATTGTTTCAAAGGGGCGTTTGCAACCTGGAAAAATGTTTGTTGTAGATATGGAGCAGGGGCGCATCGTTCCTGATGAAGAACTTAAAGAAGTTATTTGCCAACAGCAACCTTATGGTCAATGGTTGCGAGAAAACAAAATTCGGGTAGAAGATTTACCAGAAGCTGGTAGTGAATATAGGCAGCCAAAATCAAATGAAGTTATTTCAAGGCAACAGATTTTTGGTTTTACAACAGAAGATATTCGAATTGTATTAGCCCAAATGGCTGAAACCGGAAAGGAAGCTTTAGGTTCTATGGGAATAGATACACCTTTAGCTGTTTTGTCTGATAAAGCGCAACATATTTCTAGCTATTTTAAGCAACTTTTTGCCCAAGTTACCAATCCTCCGATTGATCCTATTCGTGAAAGAATGGTTATGTCATTATTAACCGACATTGGAGGTTTATCTAATTTGTTGGAAGAAAGTCCGAGTCATTGTAAGCAAATAGAAATACAGCAACCTGTTTTACGAAATAAAGAAGTAGAAAAAATTCGCTGGATTGATCATGAAAAGTTTCAAACCAAGTCAATTCACATGACTTTTCGTGCTTCTGATGAATCGGGAGTTCTAAAAAAAGCATTAGACAGAATCTGTAACTATGCGGAGGATGCTGTAGATGATGGTTATTCAATTATTTTATTGACTGATCGTGGCATTGATTCATCTCATGCGCCTATTCCGTCTTTATTAGCCTTGGGGGCAGTCCACAATCATTTGATTCGTGTTAAAAAACGGGCAAAAGTAGGTATTATATTGGAAGCCGGAGATGTATGGGAAACACATCATTTTGCAACTTTAATTGGTTATGGTGCTTCTGCAATAAATCCCTACATGGCTTTTGAGACAATAAAGTTGATGAAGGAGAACAAATTAGTAGATCCTAATTTGTCTTATGAAAAATTAGAGTACAATTATATAAAAGCTGTTAATGGTGAGTTGCTCAAGATTTTTTCCAAGATGGGTATATCGACTTTGCAGTCCTATCAAGGTGCTCAAATTTTCGAGATTTTGGGTTTAGATCATTCTGTAGTTAATATGTATTTTACGGGTTCAATTTCGCGCATAGAAGGTGTAGACTTAGATACATTAGCGAAAGAAGCTTTAATTAAGCATGGATCTGGTTATGAAGTTTTAAAATCGATAAATCCTAAATTAGAAGTTGGCGGAATTTACCAGTGGAAGCAAAGAGGTGAGGAGCATTTATTTAACCCTCAAACGATTCATTTATTACAACAGGCAACTAAATTAAACGACTATTCAGTTTTCAAAAAATACTCCAAATTAATCGATGATCAAGCAAATAAGGCAATAACATTAAGAGGTTTATTGAAATTTAAAAGCGCTAAGTCTATACCGATTGACGAAGTGGAACCCATTGAAGGTATTTTAACACGTTTCGCCACGGGTGCAATGTCTTTTGGTTCAATTTCTTATGAAGCTCATACTACCTTGGCTATTGCCATGAATCGTATTGGTGGCAAGTCAAATACAGGGGAAGGGGGAGAAGATCCAATAAGGTTCCAGAAAATGGCTAATGGTGATTCGATGAATTCAAGTATTAAACAAGTTGCATCGGGTAGGTTCGGTGTAACAATGAATTATTTGACTAATGCTACTGAGTTACAAATAAAAATGGCTCAAGGCGCAAAGCCTGGTGAAGGTGGACAATTACCTGGTCATAAGGTGGATGATTGGATAGGTAAAACAAGGTATTCAACACCTGGTGTGGGTTTAATTTCTCCACCGCCGCATCATGATATTTATTCGATTGAAGATTTAGCTCAATTGATTTTTGATTTAAAAAATGCAAATAGAGAAGCTCGGATTTCTGTAAAACTAGTTTCTGAAGCAGGAGTTGGTACAATAGCAGCTGGCGTAGTAAAAGCACATGCAGATCATATATTAATTGCAGGTTATGATGGAGGAACTGGTGCATCGCCATTATCCTCTATTCGCCACGCTGGATTACCTTGGGAATTAGGTTTAGCTGAGACGCATCAAACTTTAGTGAAAAATAAATTGCGTGGTCGAGTGACTATTCAAACAGATGGTCAAATTAAAACCGGTCGAGACATAGCTATTGCAGCTTTGTTAGGTGCGGAGGAATTTGGGGTGGCTACTGCTGCTTTAGTTACTGCCGGATGTATTATGATGAGAAAATGTCATTTAAATACTTGTCCTGTTGGCGTTGCTACTCAAAATCCAGATTTAAGAGCATTATACACTGGTAATCCAGATCATGTTGTGCATTTATTTTACTTTTTAGCAGAGGAATTACGCGAAATAATGGCTGAATTAGGTTTCAGAAAAATCAATGATATGGTTGGTCGAGTAGATCTTTTAGAGATGCGAGATGTTTCATCACATTGGAAATATAAAAACCTGGATCTTTCTCCTATTTTATCATATGGTAATCAGGATTCTTCTGTACCAGTATTTAAATCTGAAGAGCAGGATCATGGCATGGCAGATCAATTAGATTGGAAGCTGTTAGATTTAGCAAAAGATTCTTTGCTTAATCAAAAAGAAACTTATGCTGAACTGCCTATTATAAATGTTAATAGAACCGTTGGTACTATTATTTCTAATGAAATAACAAAGAAATATGGTGAAAGGGGATTGAAAGCAGATTTAATTCATTTTAAATTTAGTGGCACGGCGGGGCAGTCTTTTGGAGCTTTTTCGGTCAAAGGTTTAAAATTAGAAATCGAAGGTGATTCAAATGATTATATAGGAAAAGGAATGTGTGGATCGACGATCATAGCTTATCCTTTCAGGAATTCAACATTTGTAGCCTCAGAAAATTCTATTGTAGGAAACGTTTCATTTTATGGAGCAACTTCAGGAGAAGCATATTTGGCAGGAATGGCAGGAGAGCGTTTTTGTGTAAGGAATTCAGGGGCTAAAATTGTAGTGGAAGGCATTGGCGATCATGGTTGTGAATATATGACAGGAGGAATTGTTATTATATTGGGTAAAACTGGTCGAAATTTTGGTGCGGGTATGTCAGGAGGGGTCGCATATGTATTGGATGAAAAAAATGATTTTGAGTCTAAGGTTAATCGCGAAATGGTTGAAATGACAGATTTAAGCCAAGAGGATAAAGTTATTATTAAAATGTTTTTGCAAAAACACATTGATTTTACTCATTCGGTTAAAGGTAAATCTGTTTTGGATAATTTTGATTCTGTATCGAATCAATTTAAAAAAGTTATGCCAACGGATTATCGCAATGCATTAACAGTTAGAAAATTAAGTATTACGGATGTGATGAATGATAAAAATAAAGTTTATACAGATATTCAAATTGAATTAAAAAAATAGAGGAAATGGGTAAGCCAACAGGATTTTTAGAAGTTGACAGAATAGTTGCTAAAAAAAGGCCAATTAGTGACCGCATTAACGATTATTTAGAAATTGAATTAATTCCGACGCCTTCGGAAACGATAGAACAAGCAAGTAGGTGCATGGATTGCGGAACACCATTTTGTCATAGTGGGTGTCCTTTAGGAAATATTATTCCTGAATTTAATGATGCTGTTTATGAGGAAAATTGGAAATATGCTTATGAAATTTTAGTAAGTACAAACAACTTCCCTGAATTTACCGGAAGAATTTGTCCTGCGCCTTGTGAATCATCTTGTGTGTTAGGAATTAATAAACCAGCTGTTGCCATTGAATTAATTGAAAAATCAATTATTGAAAAGGCTTTTTCTGAAGGTTGGGTTCAACCTCAAGCTCCCACTAAACGTACGGGTAAAAATGTAGCTATTGTGGGTTCGGGTCCAGCTGGTTTAGCTGCAGCGAGCCAATTAAATAAAGCAGGTCATAGTGTAACCGTTTATGAACGTGCTGATCAAATTGGTGGATTGTTACGCTATGGCATTCCTGATTTCAAATTAGATAAAAATATTGTCAAAAGACGAGTTGACTTGATGGAGAAGGAGGGTATTAAATTTGAAACAAATGTTCAAATTGGATCAGAAATTAAATTATCCAAATTACAATCAGATTTTGATGCTATTTTGATTGCAACGGGTTCTACCACTCCTCGTATAATTCAATCTAAAGGGAATGATGCTAAAGGTATTTATCCTGCCATGGAATTTTTATCTCAACAAAATAAGCGAGTATCAAATATTGCTTTAATTCATAATCATAAAGGAGAACCTTATTTGGATTCAGATATTTTGGCCGCAGGAAAAAATGTTGTTATCATTGGAGGTGGCGATACAGGTTCTGATTGTGTTGGTACTTCTAATCGGCATAAGGCAAAATCCATCACTCAAATAGAAGTAATGCCCAAGCCTTCTTCTGAAAGACCAGAACATACTCCATGGCCTAATTGGCCAAATATGTTAAGAACGTCAACTTCACATGATGAAGGGGTGGATCGGTTATGGTCAATTTCATTGGAAGAATTTATAAAAGATGAAAATGGACAGTTGACAGGTTTATGTATCGGTGATATTGTATATGAGTTTCAAGATGGAAAAATGGTCAATAAAGTTATTAATCATAGAGAAATACCATGTGAGTTAGCTTTAATTGCCGCTGGATTTTTACATACTGACCATGGTAATTTAATAACGGAAATTAATTCACTAGGGATATTACTAGACGAATACGGCAATATTAAAACTGATGCGACTTATCAAACTAGTCAAGATAAAATTTTTGTTGCCGGTGATGCACGCAGAGGACAATCGTTGGTGGTATGGGGAATTTCTGAAGGTAGAGAAGCGGCTAGAAATATGGATTCATTTTTGATGGGTCATACTATTTTGGAAGGTAAAACTGTGTCAACTTTTGATTTGGTAAAATAATTAACATTTGATTATAGAAATATAAATATTTTCCTTATTTTTGTGCTCTCTTAAAGGCTAGGAGAGATGCCTGAGAGGCCGAAAGGAACAGTTTGCTAAACTGTCGTACTGGCAACGGTACCGAGGGTTCGAATCCCTCTCTCTCCGCACTAATTTTCGGGGTGTAGCGTAGCCCGGTATCGCGCTTGGTTTGGGACCAAGAGGTCGTAGGTTCGAATCCTGCCACCCCGACTTAGTCAATTTATTTAGGAGTGTTTAACACATTTAAATAAATTGACTTTTTATTTATTGGTTCCGTAGCTCAGTTGGATAGAGCAACTGCCTTCTAAGCAGTAGGTCTTTGGTTCGAATCCAAACGGAATCACTTCAAATGATTTTTTTCAGCTATTTTATTCGTTTTTTAGAATAAATATAAAATTTTAAATAGTGTCTTGGAAAAAGTTTCTTTTATCGATTAATAGCATTGGGATTTTATTGTTGTGGATGGGACCTCCACTAATTTATTTCATTAAGTCTTTGGTTATGCCCAATGCAGGCTTTTTATTTACAGGAGTTTTTTATCTGTTTGGGATTATATTGATGTTAAATTCTATAAAGGCTAAGATAGGATTTATACCTAACATTCATTTATTGTTATTTGGGGGTATTTTTTTTATTATTTCTCAATGCTACTTGATTTGTTATAATCATGAACCGCAGAATTTTTCCTCCGATATTTTAAATTTGTTTTTAATTACATTGTATTTTTTTTATTTACTTAAAACAGAAAGCGATATAAAACATATTCTTCCTTTTTGGATCCTTGTTTTCACACTCATAATAAATATATGTCTTATATATTCAATATATAATAATCCTATGTATGTATTAGGCGCTCGAGCTACTGTACAATTTGGTACCAATCAATTTACTGGTAATCCATATATTTATGCTAAGAATGGTTTTGCAGGCTTCATAATTTCATATTTACTTATAAAATTTCGGTTTAAATCCGATATTTTAACCTCCAATTTTTTCACGCAGTTTTTTTGTTATTTTAACATTTGGTTAAGTTTGTTAGTTATTTTTATAACCCAAACTAGAACTATATTTTTATCTTTTATCCTGATATTAATACCTCTTTTCTTTTTTGTTCGTGGGAATAAAGAAAAGTCAGACAGCTCATACTTTAGCATTCCGTTAATTTTATTTTATTCTTTGTTTAGCATTTTATTAGTATACTTTAATAACCAATTTAATATTTTTGATTTTGTTAGTAATTCATTTACACACGCAATCGAAATTTTCATTAATGCCATTGATACTGGCATCAATATGGGTACTAATGTGCAGGATGAATCTGCAATGGGCCGTGTTGGCGGAATAAAAATTATGTTAAGTAAAATTGCGGAAAGACCAGAATTTTTGTTTTCAGGTGGGGGTTATCGATTTCTTTACATGGATATTCCAATTTTAGAAGCCATAATTAATTTTGGTTTCTTTTCTTTTTTTTTCTATTTAATATTTCAGATATATTTATTAAAGCATGCTATTTATGCTATTTTTTCAAACGATATTTTTCAAGTATTCTTAGGATTCATGTCTTTCCAAATTCTAATTGCAATATTTACTACGGGTAGGTGCCTCGATTTCAGCTATTGGATTTCTTATGCAATTTTAATTAGGTTTTTTGAAAATGATATTTCTATTTTTAAATCTAAAATAGATTGATTATGAAAATTTTAATTTTACATAATCAACTTTGGAGCCAATATAAATCTATCGTATTTGAGAATATTAATAATTTGTGTCGTAAAAATGGTGATGAATTATTAGTCTTACAAACAAGTATTTCTGAAACTTCTCGAAAAGATTTGATTGATTTTGATATTAATAATTTTAATTATAGATACAATTTTATCCTTTTAAATAACAAATATTTAGAATCTACCAATTCATTATACACCACATTTAAATGGTTGAAATATATATTAATTTATAAACCCGATGTAATCAATTTAACTGGATATTCTGAACTAGGTACTTTATTCGTTCTTCTGATTACTAAAATATTAAATATAAAAACAATCATTACGAATGAATCTGTATTCCAAAAACATTCTGCTAATTTTGATTTGTTATTTTATATCAAGAAAAAGTACAAAAACATACTGTTTTCTTTAACAGATTATTTTTTTAGTTATGGGATTAATTCGAATGATTTTTTATTTCGGCACAAAGTTCATAAATCTAAAATACTTTCATTTTTAAACTCATTTGATTCAGAAAGACTTAAAAGTTTATCTGAAATCTATAATAAAAAGGATGATCAATATTTTCTTTTTGTAGGGCGTATTTCTTTTGAAAAAAATATTGATTTTCTTATTCAATTAGCAATAAAATTAAAAGAAGCTAATTCTAATATTCTAATAAAAATAATTGGAAGCGGCCCTGAATTAGATAGACTAAATTCTGAAATAAGGTTTCTCAATTTGAATAATATTTTGTTAATTGGAAGTATAAAATGGGAAAATTTAGGCGAGTATTATTCTAAATCTTTAGGTTTGATTTTGCCATCTTTTTTTGAACCTTGGGGAATGGTTGCAAATGAAGCCTTTTTTTATAATACACCAGTAATATGTTCTAGATTTTGTGGCTGCGCAGGTGATTTAGTAATTAACAATTTTAATGGATTGGTTTTAGAAGATTATTCCTTAACTAACACTAATAATAATCTTGAAATTTTTATTAACCATTTTTTACACTTTAGAGATAAATTTGTTGATAACATAAAATTAACTAATCGTATTTTTGAACCTGAGAGGTATAGTAATGATTTATATCAATCATTTAAAAATATTGTATGATGATTGATAAAAAGTTTAAAATACTACATTTTTGTTCATATTCATGGGAGATTGGCGGCCCTCCAAGCGTAATTTTTAATTTATCTAATTCTTTTAAAAAATTAGTGAGATCGGATATTGCGTCAACAATAGCTTCAAATCATAACTTATATTCAATTTATCCTGGACAAAGAGTATACGTCTTTAAAAGGTCTTTTTTTTCTAAAATTATTCCTGATTTTTCTTTTAAATTATTTTTCTGGTTTTGGAATAATTTACAACAGTATGATTTTGTTGTGATCCATGGTTTATGGAATATAGGTTCTATTTTGGCTCTACTTCTACATAAGCGTTCTAGAATTATATTAACAGTTCATGGATTTTTAGATCCTTATGTTTTGAAAAAATCCTCTTTCAAAAAAAAAGTGTATTGGTTAATTTTTCAAAAATATTGTTTTAAAAAAGCTTCAATTATTCATGCTATTAGTTCCGATGAAGAAATACTTTTAAAAGAATTATTCCCAAAATTTATAAATAAAATAAAGTTTATACCTAATGGCATAAATGATCCATTAATTCTAAATTCACCAATTAACCCTAGCGATTCTTTTAAACTTTTAGTTGATAAATTCTTATCTGATTCTGAATATACATTTCTTTATTTAGGACGTATTAATAAAAAAAAAGGTATTGATTTAATTTTTGAATCTTTTTCTATTTTAGTTGAAAAAAATAAATTTAAAACCATAAAATTGATAATTGCAGGTCCTATTGATAATTATAATATAGAGTTCAAGGAATTGCAAGAAAGTTTTCAACATGCTAATATTTTGATTTTACCTTCTGTAATTTCAGTTGAAAAAAATTATCTTTTTAGTAAAGTGAATTCTTTTTTGCTTCCTTCATATTCAGAAGGATTTTCTATTGCTGCCTTAGAAGCTATTTCTTATGGAAAATCTTGTATTTTTAGTGAAAATATTGGTTTTAGTAAAGAGGCATTTAAAAATGATTCCGTACTTATTTGTGATTTAAATGTAAAATCGTTGGAGGAAAAAATGTCGCTTTTAATTAATGATAAAGATTTAAATGTTTTATTGAGTATAAACAGTCGTAATTTTTTCTTAATGAATTATCAAATTGATGATATCGCCAAAAGATATTATAATGAAATAATTTTAAGTAATGAATGATAACAATATAGGTGTTATTTTATTGGTTTATAATGAAGAAATACATCTAAAGCGATGTTTAGATAATTTACTTTTACTTACATCTAATATATATGTGATAGACTCTTATTCCACTGATAATACGATAGATATTTTAAATGAATATGGAATTAGTTTTGTTCAAAAT
>Ga0209355_1000802_pt1 | contig 18441 bp, 9 predicted proteins | sample LauGreSBDMM110SN_3_FD_187563 | JGI IMG/M metagenome (GOLD analysis project Ga0209355, IMG submission 187563) | Freshwater lake microbial communities from Lake Michigan, USA - Sp13.BD.MM110.SN (SPAdes) (version 2) | ecosystem: Environmental > Aquatic > Freshwater > Lake | place: Lake Michigan, USA...
GGTGTGTATGGTTATGTTCAATGCAGAAGACGAAGCGCCTATGACGTGCGACCTTCCAACATTGGTTGAATATGAAATTACGTATACCGAGCCAGGTTTGCGCGGAGATACTGCAACAAACGCTATGAAGAAAGCAATGCTTGACGTTAATGTTGAAGTGCGTGTTCCTTTGTTTATCGAAGTGGGCGACAAGATTCGCATTGACACTTCAACCGGACATTATCACGAGCGCGTTAAGAAGTAAGCATGTATCAATTAGATCAACACACCTTCGCGAACAAAGCGGTGCTTGTGCGCGTTGACTTCAATGTTCCTTTGAACGATAAGTTTGAAGTAACAGATAACACGCGTATTCGCGCAGCAGCAAAAACCATTTTGAAGTTGTCTTCAGACGGAGCGAAGGTGATCTTGATGTCGCACTTGGGCCGTCCGAAGGGAGGTCCGGAAGATAAATTTTCGTTGAGACACATTCAACAAGAAGTATCGAATGTATTGGGCAAGCCCGTTGCATTTTCTGGAAATTGTGTGGGTGAAGAAGCGAAGCATGCGGTAGAGAAAATGAAGGCAGGAGAAATTCTGTTGTTGGAAAATTTACGTTTCTATAAGGAAGAAGAAGGTGGAGATGAATTCTTCGCCGGACAGTTGGCTGAGTTGGGAGATGTGTATGTGAACGATGCCTTCGGTACGGCACATCGCGCGCACGCATCGACGGCTGTGATAGCGAAATTTTTTCCAACCGATAAATATTTCGGTTATTTAATGGAAGACGAAGTGAAGAGTATTGACCGTGTCTTGAACGGCAATGCTTCTCCAGTTACCGCTATCATTGGCGGAAGCAAAGTCAGCAGTAAAATTGCCATTCTAGAAAATTTAATGAATGCTGTGGACAACATCATTATTGGTGGCGGAATGGCGTTTACGTTTATTAAAGCGCAGAAGGGTAAGGTTGGAAATTCACTGGTGGAAGACGACAAGCTAGCTTTGGCGTTAGAACTTATGGAAATGGCGCGCAACAAGAATGTGAATTTGTATTTGCCTACCAATGCGATTATAGCGGACGCTTTTGCATCTGATGCGAATCACAAGGAATGCAGCATAGCTAGCATTCCATTGGGATGGATGGGATTGGATATTGGGGCGAAGTCGCGCGAGCATTTCGCCACCATTATTGCTCAGTCTAAAACAGTTTTATGGAATGGCCCAATGGGTGTGTTCGAGATGGAGGCCTTTGCAGCCGGCACAATTGCCGTTGCTAACGCCTTAGTTGAAGCCACCAAGAATGGCTCATTCACACTAGTCGGCGGCGGCGATTCTGTAGCCGCTATTAATCAGTTTGGCTTAGCCAACGAAGTCTCTTACGTCAGCACCGGCGGCGGTGCTATGTTGGAATCTCTTGAAGGCATTGAATTGCCGGGGGTTAGAGCTATTACTTCGTAGATTCTTTGAAAGGTCTACCGAAGGTCTGTCGAAGGTCTGTCGAAGGTTATACTAAAGGTTTTTCAAAAGGTCGCTACGCGAAGCACCTTCCGCAGGACCTTCGGTAGACCTTTCGAAGAACCTTGTAAATACACCTTTCGCGCCACCTAATATCCTGTTTAATAAACATTTACAAAAAAAAGTGTAATCCATTCCGTTTTTTTTGCTATTTTTGTGGAATCAATTACATAAAATGAGTATAGTATTAGAAATCAGCAATATATTAATTGAAAATGTTGATCTAAAGTTTCGAAGATTGCTTTTTAGCACCATTGAATGGGAAAATCGACTCATTGAAATTAAAGGAGCTCGAGGAACGGGTAAGACCACCCTTATGTTGCAGAAGGCCAGGGAGTACAGAGATAATCTGAATAAAAAGGTGGTCTATGCGTCATTGGACTTGCCCTATTTCTATGCGTATTCCATTTTCGATTTGGCCCATTCTTTTTACCGAGACGGAGGGGAGGTTTTGTTTTTAGACGAAGTGCACAAGTATCCGAAGAAGAATCCAACGAGCGATTGGTCTTCGGAGATTAAAGCTGTGCACGATTCTTTTCCCAATTTGAAGGTTGTTTATTCGGGGTCTTCCTTGATTGAATTGCACAAGGGAAATGGTGATTTGAGCAGAAGAAGGGTTTCGTACAATTTGTATGGATTTTCTTTTTCGGAATACCGTGCGTTAAAAATTGGTGAAGTGAAGATTAGTACATTTTCGTTATTGGAATTATTGAAGAATCACACAGAGATTGCTCAAGATTTGACTAAGCAAGGGTCTCCACTTCCAATGTTTCGAGAATATCTGAAAAAGGGATATTACCCCTTTCAACTTGTTTCAGAGAGTGCCTATTACCAGAAGTTGAATGAAGTGGTAAATGCGGTAATTGAAACAGAGATTCCCTCTGTTATGGATGGTGGATATATTTCAACGGAGCGGATAAAAAAACTATTGGGGGCAATAGCTACATCGGTTCCTTATACGCCCAAGATTAAGGAATTATCAGAGCAGTTGAATATTTCCGATTCTCGCACGTTGTTGAAGTATTTGGAATTGTTGGTAGAAGCGGAGATCTTGAACACCCTGCAATCTGGCGTGTCGGGGAATAAAAAGTTGCAGAAGCCCGACAAGATTTACTTCAATAATACCAATTTGAATTTTGCATTGGCCGGCGAGTCCTCAGAACTTGGAACCATTCGCGAGACCTTTTTCTTGAATCAGGTAGGAAAGAGTCATGAAGTTACTTATCCAAAGACCACCGATTTTTTGGTTGAAGGGAAATATTATTTTGAAGTCGGAGGCAGATCAAAGAAGCGTAAACAATTGTCTTCACATGCAGAGAATGCGTATGTTGTATCAGACGACATTGACATTGGTTCTGGCAATCGCATTCCCTTGTGGTTGTTTGGTTATTTGGAATAACTTTTCCTCTTCAGGGAATATGTAATAATTACCCTTTGGGTGTAAATTGAAGTAAATAGCCTTCGGCCGTAAGGAAAGAACAAATCTACTTACGGCGAAGCCACTTACTTTAACTTACGCCTGAAGGGTTTTATATTATTGTCATCCGGAACGGTCATCACCGAAGGTGTCATCATCGCTTCGCGATGTCATCCATCTCCGATGGTCATCCCGAAGGGTAATCCTCCGAAGAAGGTCATCACGACAGTGTCGTGTCATCGGCTTCGCCGTCATCGCAACTTCGTTGCGTATTCCCTTCTCTTAACTTGAAACAAGAACTTTCCTATAAGATTTAAATTTTTTTATTGGTGTTGAAGGATAAATTAAGTAGTAAGTATTATATTTACACTAACCTAGCTAATTCTTTTTGTCATGATTTTTATAAGTTCATTTTTGAATTCGTCTTCTAATAATTCCATCTGCGGTCTATCTAATCAAGATAATTCCTTTCGTAAAAGTGAAAAAACCGTGGCATTCAGAAATAAGCGACTACTACTACTGCCCTTGTTGGTATTGGGGTTTTTATTTTCAAATGGTAATGTGTGGGGGCAGCAGAGTGCCGGGTTTAATAATACTTTTATAGTTCTATCATTGAATGGAGGTGCCAATACCTATTACGATCTTAATGCAAATACTCCTAGTGCTGACTTTAATGGTGCCAACTTGGGTTCTTTTGTTTCCGGCTCTAATAACCTTGTTTTTAAAGGAGCTGAGCATAATGTTTATAAATGCTATGGTGCAGACATTTCTAGTACTCGTGTTTACTATCGAATTTATTTAACGAGTGCTGGGGCTTCAGGGAACTTTACCTCTAATAACATCACATATACTTCCGGTTTCAATAACGGATGTGGAGGTCAAGACCAAAAATGGGATAAGCTAGATTATTCTACCAACTTGCTTTCAGGTCTTGCTCCTGGTAATTATTCTATACAAGTTTATTCTGATGCTTCTACAACATTGGGCGACAGGTATGCTTCAAACGGGGGATTAAATTATACGGCTTCATTTACCGTTTCTGGCAATTACTATTCAAAGTCAACAGGCAATCTTGAGTTAACCTCAAGCTGGGGTACTAGTATAGACGGCACAGGAAATGCGCCAGCAAACTTTACCACAGCAGGAAATACTTTCAACATCCGCAACAACGCAACACCAACTATTGGAGCATCTTGGACGGTATCCGAAGCAGGATCAAAAATCATCGTGGGTGATGGGACGAATGCCTGTAATTTTACGGTGCCAAGTACATTTATAGTTACTTCCCCAACTACGGATGTATCAAATAATGGTACAATCACCAGAACTACTTCAGGTGCCAACAGCTGGGGTACATTAACATTCGCTTCCGGTGCTAAATATGTGCATAATGCAAGTGGAGGAACATTGCCAACAGCAACCTGGAATGCCAATTCGACCTTACAAATTGATGCGAATTTGGCTGCTGATCAGTTTACACAATCCTTTGGAAATGTTACCGTTAATAACACGGCAGCATTTTTTATTTCCACTACTTCGGGGACTTATACAGGAAGCATTCAAGGTAATTTTACACACAACTCAAGTGGAGCGATATCATTAAAAAATACACTCTGGGATGCAACTTTTACAATTGGCGGGAATTTATCAATCACTGGTGGAGGAACATTAAGAATCATGGAAAGTATTGGTTTATCATCGACAAGAAATCAGAAGTTAATTGTAAATGGCAACTTTTTACTAAGCAATGGAACATTTAATTTATCAAATGAATCTAGTAGTGCAGTGTCTACTTCATCAGTATTTGCACTGTTAGAAGTTAAAGGTAATTTTACCCATACAGCTGGTACAGTTTCAGAGACAGCTACTGATGCAGATGTTGTTACAAGAATAACTTTAACAGGAACAACTGGTACTCAAACTTTAGAAAGTACAGGTCAAACAGGCACGGTCAATTTTGTTGTGGCCGGGTCAAATGCGCAATGTGTTGTTTCTGCGACAAAGACATTTACTTTGAGTTCAGGGTCATCAATGACTATAGGAGCGGGCACTTCAAACCCAGATTTTTCAATTAGTGGTTCTTTTTTAAATCAATCTTCAACATCATTAACTGTGACCTCAGCTACAATAGGTGTTCAAAGTGGGGGTAATTATATTTGTAACCACGGAACTGGTGCAAGTATTGCAACTCCTTTGGGTATAACAACTTTTAATTCAGGAAGTACCATGACCTATAGAGGTTCGTCATCACTTACAACTCCAATTTCTCTCAGTGGTAGAACATATCACCATCTTGTCATTGAGTCAACCTCAGGGGCATTATCATTAGCTGGTACAGGTGGCTCAGCATTAATTATTAATGGAGATTTAACCATCGGTGCTAATTGTACTTTTGGTCCCAATGTTACGGCTACGCCAAATCATTCAATCAAAGGTAATATAACGATTGGTTCAGGTGGAACTTTAAATTACAATCCATTAACAGCAGGAACAATTAACCTTAACGGTTCAGGGACCCAGACAATAAGTGGTGCTGGAACTTTTACAACAGGTGCTAATGCTACATTGGCTGTTGGTGCTACTTCTACTATTGATTTTGGCGCTACGAATGCCATTGCTGGTTCTGGAACGTATACTACTGCATCAGGTTCTACATTAATTACTGCTAATACTTCAGGAATAAATGGTTCATTAACATTGACTAACAGATCACTTAATGCCGGTACTAACTATACCTTCAATAACAGTGCTCCATCAGCACAAGTGACTGGCGCTGCTCTAACAGCAGCTAATAATATCACTTTGAATAATAGTGCAGGAATAACGCTCAGTGCCAACACCTCAGTTACAGGAACGCTTACTTTAACAAGTGGCAAATTAACAACAAATGGTTTCACATTAAACCTATCTAATGCTGTTTCAGGAGGTTCTTCCTCAAACTATATTGTAGCTGATGCAACAGGTACAGCCACTTTTAACGGGGTTACAACAGCTAGAGTCTTTCCATTGGGAACAGCTTCAGCCTATGCACCCATGACAGTAACTGCAGGTAGTTCGACTAATTATACCGCTTACGTTACTGGAACATCTACTTGGCCAGGCTCATGTACTCCTACTACAACAAGTCAAATGGTTAACCTTGCCTGGGGTTTAAGCGGTTCAAATATACCATCGCAAGTTGTTTTTCAATGGCCCGCTGGAAGTCAAGCAGGATCATTTGATCCAGCAACATCTTGTGATTTAGGAAGATACAATACTTCATGTCCGTACAACGTCACTAACATATCTGCAGCTTCAGGTAGCGGACCTTACACCTTGACTTGTACCACTGGATTAGGTTCAACAAGCAATATTTATGTAATTGGAAATCAACATGCCGTTTACATTGCAGCGCCAACAGTTACTTCAACAGTTGCAGCATCTTCTATCACTAACACTACGGCATCATCTGGCGGTGAAACTATAACAGGATCTAGTATTACCTCAAAAGGAGTTGTTTGGAATACTTCAACCGCTCCAACAGTTGCGCTTTCAACAAAAACGGATGAGGGAACCGGAAGTGCTGATTTCACATCATCTGTCACATCTCTAAGTCCAGAAACTTTGTATTACTTCCGAGCTTATGTCACGAATGCAGCAGGAACAGGTTATGGCGATGAGAAAACGTTTAGAACCCTTTCAAATCCTGCAACAGCTCAAGCATCGAGTTTAACTGCAACCGCCAACTCTCCGAGCAATATTGACCTCACATGGAACGCAGCTACTTTTCCTTCATCAGGAGCAACCAATAAAGGCTATGTGCTTTTGAGAGCAACATCACCTAATTCACCTTCGTTGGGTAATTCAAATGGCGCGGCTCCATCTGCGGGGGCGAATACCACAATTGTTTCAAGTGCTATTGCTGAAGGTGCTACATCAATTTCAAACTCTGGTCTTGCATCCTCAACCCAATACAATTATTTGCTAATTCCATACACTTGGAATGGAATGAATGCTATTACCTATAATTATTTAACAGCCTCTGCTCCTACAGCAAATGCCACAACCCAATCTGGTGCAACACCTCCCGTATTAACCACTAGCGCAGTAAGTTCCGTTTTATCATCCACCGCTACCTTGAATGGAGAAATTACTTCTGATGGAGGGGCAAGTGTTTCAGCTAGGGGGTTTGTTTACAGTACCTCAGATAACACCCCAACCATTGGTGAAGGAGGTGTAACCGATCAAGCTTCTGGCACAGGTACTGGAACATTTAATTCTAGTGTTTCTTCCTTGTCTCCAAACACTACGTATTACTACCAGGCATACGCAACAAATACCTCTGGTACTAGCTATGGTGGAGTTATATCATTTACAACACTAAAAGCTGAACCTAGTGCACAGCCTACATCACTAGTTTTTAGCTCGGTAACAACTACTTCATTCAATACAGCTTTCACGGCAGCAACAGGAAGCCCGGATGGATATCTTGTTATTAGAAGCACATCATCTAGCTTATCCGCTGATCCTGTGGATGGAACAAACTATACTGCTGGAAATAGTCTTGGCGTTGGAACAGTTGTAAGTGTGGGAATTACAATCTCTGGAATTTCCAATAGCAGTTTATCTGCAGGAAATACCTATTATACTTATGTTTTTGCATACAATAATAGCGGTTCGAACATCGATTACAGAACAACCTCTCCATTGAGTGCAAGTGCCATTACATTGACGGATGCACCTGCTACTCCAACCTTTAGTGGTGTAACAACTTCAGGATTCACAGTTGATTGGACAGCAACAACGGGAGCAAGCTCCTACAAATTAGATGTTTCTACAGCTTCAAATTTTGGAAGTTACGTGAGTGGTTATGACGATTTAACCGTTAACACAAATTCGCAAGCAGTTACTGGATTAGCTGCGAATACATTGTATTATGTAAGGGTTAGAGCCGTAAATGCTTCGGGAACATCGGCCAATTCAACGTCCTCTAATTCACCAACTTTATCGAACGCACCTACTGTTGGGACTGCAAGTTCTATTACCACATCTGGCTTAACTGCCAATTGGACTGCTCCAAGTTTACAAGGTGCGGTAACACTCACTTATACAGTGGAATTATCAACTACAAGTGACTTTTCCTCTATTACTTCAACTGCTTCAAGTATTGCATCAGGAACTATAACAAATGCGTTTTCAAGTTTAGCAGAAGGTACAACTTATTACTACAGAATAAAAGCAGTGAATAGTGCTGGAAGTAGTGCGTGGAGTTCGGTGAGCGCGGGGGCTACGACATTGACAAGTTCAATTTCACTTACGGCTTTGGGAACTAATTTCACGCAAGATTTTAATTCCTTGGCCACTTCAGGAACTTCTTCTTCACTTCCTTCGGGATGGTATTTATCTGAAACCGGTGGGGCAAATATTTACACTGCTGGTTCCGGTAGTTCTGCCACAGCGGATGCATACAGTTTTGGTTCGACTGCATCATCAGATAGGTCACTTGGTAGCTTAGTTTCAAATTCATATTCAGCTACTTATGGAGCCAAATTCACAAACAACACGGGTGAGGTAATAAATAATTTATTTATAAGTTATCTAGGTGAAACATGGCGTGTGGCAGTTGCTTCACGTACTGATCAATTAGACTTCCAATATAGTTTAAATGCAACTTCGTTAACAACAGGAACTTGGACTGATTTTAATGATCTCGATTATGTTAATACAAGTCAATCGGTCACTGGAGGCGGTAGTCTGCAACAAAGTACCAGCATTTCTAGTGTATTAACAGGATTAAGCATTAGTAATGGATCAACCTTTTGGATAAGATGGTCAGATTTAAATATTTCCGGCAATGATGACGGTATGGGTATTGACGATTTCTCAATCAAACCATGCGGAACCGTTTCAGCGCCAACAGCAAGTGATCAAGCATTTTGTTCAGCAGCCTCACCAGCGGTAGCTAGTTTAACAGCAACAGGAACTTCTATTCAATGGTATAGCGCTTCTTCTGGAGGAACGGCATTGAGTAGTTCTACTGCACTTACAACTGCTACAACTTATTACGCAACCCAAACCGATGGTGGTTGTGAAAGTGTTTCCAGAACAGCCGTGGTGGTTACAATTAACAATACTCCTAGCGTTCCAACTGGAACCGCAACTCAAATTTTTTGTTCTACTTCATCTCCAACAGTAAATGAGTTATCGGCAACGGGCACTTCGATTCAATGGTATGAAGCTTCTTCAGGGGGTAGTGCTTTAGCAACAAATACATCATTGGTAAATAGCACAATCTATTATGCCACACAAACAGTAAGCGGTTGTGAAAGCACAACACGCCTTGCGGTTACAGCGAGTCTAGTAAATAATGGTACTTGGTTAGGATCCACCAGCACCGATTGGAATACGGCTTCAAACTGGTGCGGCGGAGTACCCACTTCCTCTACCAATGTGGTTATTAATTCAGGAGCTTCAAATTACCCAAACCTCAGCATAGGTGCCGACGGTGTTGCCAATACAATCAGCATTAACAGTGGCGGATCGTTCACAATGGGTGGTTCTGAATTGTTAACTATCACCGCCGGAGGCAATATAGCGAATAGCGGAACATTTACAGCGGGAGCAAATACTTCCTTAATTTTTGCTGGTACTGCAAGTGTTACCGGTACCATATCTTTCAATAATGTAACAATCTCAGGAGCGTTAACCCCAAGCGCAGCAACATCTATAAACGGAACTTTGACCATAAATAGTGGTGGAACAGTAGTTTCCAATAGCCCTATATTTGGCTCTTCATCAACTTTACAATACAATTTCGGTGGTGGCTTTGTTGGAAGAAGAAGCGCCGGACTTGAGTGGCCAGCTACAAATGGTCCTTCTCATTTAACAATCACAAATGGAAGTTGGATACAATTAACAGGGAACCGAAGTCTTACAGGAAACGCAACCGTTACCAATGGATCATTGCAAGCTTCAGGAGGTTGTTCTTTAACCATGAATGGTAGCACTCAAACGCTTACAATAAGCACATCAACGGGAGGCGCTGTTTACGGCACGGACAATGGTTTTGGTAATGATTTAAGCTTAGTAATTGCCAATGGCTCTACAACCACATTTACAGGAGATGCAACCTCTTCTGGGGATGAAGACAAAAAATTATTCAATGTAACCGTTAACACCGGTGGCACATTGATATTAAGTCGCGGAATACTATGTAAATACGGAACGTTTACAGTAAATGGAACTTTGCGAATCGATGCGAATGGTTATGTTCAAAGTACAAATGGCATTGCTCCAACCTATGGAGGTTCATCGAACTTAATTTATAACACTGGTGGGTCTTACGGAAGAGGATTAGAATGGTCCGCAACGTCCGGTGCAGGTTATCCGAACAACGTTAGCGTTACAGGAAATACCACTTTGAATCTTGTAAATTCCGTGAATAGCTTCAAGAAAGCCGCTGGTAACTTAACGGTTGATGCAGGAAGCACCTTCTCGGTTGCAGATTTAACGGTTGGTTCATCTGGCGTCGGAGTAGAGTTCTTGGGAAATATTATCAACGACGGAACCATTTCCCTGAATACCGGTTCAAACACAACCAGCCAGCGTCTGAAAGCAGTTTCGCTAACCAATGGCAATAGCAATTCAACAGCGACCGTGAATTTATCGGGAGCAATTGAAGGTGATTTGGAACTTACAGGGAATTATACGGACAATGCCAATTTCACGGCCAATAATAGAGCTGTTTTCTTTACAGGAACAGGTCTGCAAACGATAGGCGGTGCAGCATCGGCCCCGTTTAATATCCATTACATTGTTGTGACGAAAGCATCAGGCTCTGTTCAATTGTTGAAAGATCTCTTAATTGCTGCGCCTAACATGGGTAATGCAATTACTTTGTCTACTAGTGCGGATATTCTTGATCTTAACGGTTTCAATCTGACATTGGGAACTTCAGGGCAGTCCTCTACTGTTTCAGGAAATGGTTTTGTCAAAGCCAGCAGCACATCAAGTCTTACGCTTTTAGGTACAGGCGCTCTCGGAACAATACGTTTCGACCAAACAACCCCAGGCACAACCAATGCATTGGGTGCTTTAACAATCAACAGAACCAATTCAGGTAGTGTTCTTTTAGGAAATGCAATTGCCGTAACCAATGCGCTAACAATCACCGAAGGCAATGTGAATTTAGGGACTGCTATTCACTCGGCAGGATCACTTTCTTTGGGAGGTACTTCACAAACAACATCTTCTTCATACGGTGGAACAGGTTCGCCTGCAGCAACTATAAATACTACGTATTTTGCTGCTACAACCGGTGTAGTAAACGTGGGGAACTGCTCAGCATACAGCATAACTTCAACATCGGCAGTAGCATGTGTAGGAAGCGCCGCAACAGTTACTTTGAGTAACTCTACAACTTCTCAATTACCTGTTGGCAATTACACGGTGTTTTACACTTTAACAGGCGCAAATACAGGAAGCAGTTCAAGTGCTATGACCGTAACTGCCGCCGGAAGCGGATCATTTGCAACAACCACCATCGCAAACAGTGGCGCAACCACCATAACCATTAACTACATTAGAAACGGTTGCGTATCGGCAATTTCAAGCGGAAATACAGCTGCAATCACCATAAACGCATTGCCTACTGCTTTGTCATTAACAGGTAGCAGCTATTGCGCAACCACCAGTGCGGGTGGAACAGTGGTTTCAGGAACATCAGCAATCGGAGTGAACTATTCACTCTACAACAACGGCGTAGTAATGGACGGCACGGAAAAGAATGGTACAGGTTCGGCGTTAACGTGGTCTGCCGTAACTGCCGGTTCTGCTTATACTGCAATTGGTACTAATGCCACAACAACATGCTCTTCTCCCGCATCGAATGCTGTAGCTGTAACAATTAGTGATACCAATGGCGCTTACACATATTACTTAGATACCGACGGTGATGGGTTTGGAAACGCTGCTGTTTCTCAACTTGCATGCGTGCAACCGACAGGATATTTACTAAACAATACCGACTGTGACGATGCAGTTGCAACGACTTACCCAGGAGCTACTGAGTTGTGCAACAGTGTAGACGATAACTGTAGTGGATTCGTAGATGAGGGATGTCCTTCTACCATTGCTGGGGAAGAACCATTCAATTCGTTATCTGCTCCATCAGCCATGTACAGTTACTGCAGCAGTTTCTACGGTACTCTTGCCGGTGCATTCCCAAGTACATTGGCACAGAGCACCTGTATCACGGGAGAAGATCGTTGGTATAACTTCACGGCACTTTCTACAGGTGTTACTGTCTTCATTGGAAGTAACGCGAACGATATAGTTATTGAACTTCAAGACGCAAACGGAAACGTAATAGATGTTGAGAATACTGTTCTTGGTATCGGAACTGAAGTTCTTACAACGACAGGTTTAACCGCTGGCTTATTGTATCGCGTTGGTGTAAGAAACTACAACAGCAATGCACAAGCGGGCGGACAGTTTTCTGGATGTATTCGTCACCTACGTGCTGGAGGATCAGACAGTGGAACAAGTGCTACTTGGCCAAGTACGATAGGTATGTGTAATGTGTTCAAAGCAGCTTACTGCGGAGGAACAGGCGTTCAGTATCGTTATACCTGGACAGGCTTAACAGGCATTGCCGCAGGACAAGTATACACCAGAACTCAAACGAGCGATTACTTAACCATCACGAGCGTAACACCGATGCTACCAGCCGGATGTATGTATAATGTTTTGGTTACTACCATATACACTATACCAAACGGTGCCGGCACCAACGAGGTATTCGAGATGCCAGCAGCAACTCCAACAACGATAACAATTTCAGCCAATCCATTGACTTCGTTACGCACGAGCGATCGCTGTTCAGCGGGCCCACGTTACAGAGGCGCTGTTGTGGCTTCGTTGCCATGGGTATGCGGAGTAACCAATTGGAGATGGAGATTTACGGAAGTGAATCCGCTTAACCTTCAAACGGTCGGTTTACCTATTGAACAGAACCGCGGAGCTGCTTCGAACTACCTGACATTAACCAGTGTAACCGCTCTTCAATACGGCAAGACGTATGCTGTTCAGACTTCACCCATATACACCTACACGAGCACGAACTATCAGTGGGGACCAGTGACATATATGTGTATTATTGGAAGTGCGGGAATGGTTGTCGATTCAACCGAAGATGTTTCACAAGATGCTTCGCAAGATTCTCCGAAAGGCCTTCCGGAGGACCTTGCAACGCATCTTTCGGAGAATCTAGAACTCAGTGTTTATCCGAATCCTTCGAATGGAGAAGGGTTAACAATGACATTATCTGGCGTTACTTCTTCAAATGTTCAGGTGAAGGTTTATGATGCATTGGGAAGAAAGATTGAGAGCAAGCGTTATGCTGTGGACGGCACGTTGCAGACGACGTTGAACTTCGCGAATGAATTATCGAATGGATTATACATATTGGAAGTTTCTACTGAAGATGTAACGAGAAGTGTTCGATTCATGGTCGAGCAGTAACTTATTAGGTTTTATTAGAATGGAAAAGCCAACCTTCGGGTTGGCTTTTCTGATTGGAATAGAATGACAATTAAATGACATTCGAACATCCATTCTTAGCGACCTTCGTGCCCGCTTGAATACCCTACGTGCCATATCAATCAACCACCATCATTTCCCCTTGGAAACCATTGGTTCGTTTGTAATTCCTTCGGAGGAATTGAAGGCTAGGTTAGACTCAGCGAAGGAGGCGTTTGAAATGAGTGAACTCATGTACTTGGGGACATGCAATCGAGTGGAGTTGGTGTTTAATGTTTCTCACTTTGTGTGCTCTGGTTTCACCCAGAAGTTGCTCTCGCATTTGTTTCCTAATCACGACAACAGTTTTATCAAAGGCGTTTCACAGAAGGCGCAACGTTTTAATGGTGAAGAAACTGTCGATCATATTTTCCGTGTAGCGGCAAGCCTAGATTCTCTAATCATTGGTGAACGTGAGATTATTACCCAGTTGCGCAACGCCTTCGAAGAGTGCGAGAAAATGAAACTTACTGGAGATTCATTGCGCTTGCTAAATCAGCACGCCATTCGCATTGCCAAAGACGTTTATACGCACACCAATCTTTCGAAAAAACCGGTGTCGGTTGTTTCCATTGCATGGAAGTTGTTTCAAGAGAAACATCCCAACCTTAACACCAAAATTGTTTTAGTCGGCGCCGGACAGATCATCACAAACTTCGCGAAATTTCTTGCTGAAAACGGATACACAAACGCTCGTGTTTATAATAGGACTTTAGAAAACGCGCAGGCTATTGCAAAGTCTCTCAACACAGTAGCTTTGGACCTTTCAGAACTAAAAAACGACTCATCCGATTTCGATGTGCTAGTTGTCTGCACGGGTTCTACTGAAGTTGTTGTGACGAGTGAAATGTATGCGGAAATGTGTGTTGCGCAAAAGCGTAGAACGGTCATTGACTTAGCACTTCCCGCGAATGTTGACCATGAAGTTTCGAAGTTGGACGATGTAACATTCATTGATATGCTTGCTGTTCAGCGTGAAGTTCAAAAGAATATTTCTTATAGAGAGGAAGCGCTAAACGATTGCATTGCTATTATTGAAAAGGGCAAAGGCGAATTTAAAAAGCATTTTCAAGAGCGTTCCATAGAGCGAGCAATGAGCGAAATTCCGCATGCTATAAAAGAGATTCGTCAGACAGCTGTCGAAAGTGTTTTTTCAAAAGAATTAGCTCAACTTTCTGAGCACGATCGTGAATTGGTAGACAAGATTATTGGTTACATGGAAAAGAAATATATATCAGTTCCCATGAAGCTAGCGAAATCTGTACTTTTGGAAGAAGTACAAAAACATTAAGCCCCTTGAATAGAACGATAGTCATTGGAACGCGAGGCAGCGATCTGGCGCTTTGGCAGGCAAATTATACCAAAGCTGCTTTGGAAAATTTAGGTTTCAAAGTAGAATTAAAAGTCATTAAAACACGCGGAGATCAAATTCAACATTTGAGCTTCGATAAGATGGAAGGAAAAGGTTTCTTCACCAAAGAAATTGAAGACGCATTGCTTTCGAAGAATGTTGATTTAGCGGTTCATTCACACAAAGATTTAGAAACTACTCCTCCTGAAGGACTCGTTATTGCTGGTGTTCCCATTCGTGCAAATGTGGAAGATATTTTGTTGATTAATAAGGAATCTGTATCAACCGAACGAACATTCGGTCTGAAAGAGAACGCTGTTGTAGGGACTTCTTCCGTTAGAAGAAAAGTTCAATTGGCATTCCACTGTCCAGAAACAGAAGTGAAAGATTTACGCGGAAACGTTCCCACTCGAATTCAAAAATTAAGAGAGAAACAATACGATGCAATTCTCTTAGCTCGCGCAGGAGTGGACCGCTTAGAGATTGATCTTTCCGAGTTTCATGTTGAAATTTTACCAGCGCAGCAATTCGTGCCTGCACCAGCACAGGGTGCATTAGCGCTGCAATGCAGAGAGGGCGATGAAGAGATTATTTCAATTTTGAATCACCTCAATCACGAGTCTACTGTTGAATGTGTATTCATTGAAAGAGAGATTCTTCGTCAAATGAACGGCGGCTGTCAATTGCCGTTGGGTGCTTTTGCAGTGAAGGAAGGAAACACGTTTGTTTGTCATTTAGCTTTCGCGAAAACAGTGAACGACGAGGTGTCTTATTTCAGCATGCGCAACGAAGAACCCCAGCAAATTATCAATCATCTCTTGGGACTAATTCAATCTACATGATCGATGTTTTTATAAGTCGAAGTCAATCGGATGCAGACGAACTCGTGTTGTCTCTTAACAGTTCCAATTATTCATCACATTGTCAATCGTTGATCTCGGTTGAATTTCTTCCATTCAACATAAAAAAGGAATTTGATTGGGTATTCTTTTCTTCATCGAATGGCGCCCGTTCTTTCTTTCAGCAAACAACGAATGTGAATGCCAAATATGCGGCCATTGGCCCAGCTACGGCTTCAGCCGTGCCTTCCGAGTGTGATTTTGTGGGTGAAGGAACGAACACTGAAGAAATTGCGCGAATGTTTTTCCACTTGGTGGGAAACGAGCGCGTACTTTTTCCATCAGCCGAAGACAGTCTGCACTCAACGGCGAATCTTTTCGAAATGGAACAAATTGAAATTATTTCAACCTATAAAAAAGAACGCAGAGCTATTAAACTTCCTGAAGCGCGATTGTATCTTTTCTCCTCGCCTTCGAACGTTTATGCGGCGCAAGAAATGAATGATTTAGTTGGAATGAATTGCATCGCCTATGGAACAGCTACTGCGAGTGCGTTGAAGGCAGCTGGAGTTCGAAACATACATTTAGTTTCTTCGTGGAATCAAGAGGAAATAGCGAACGATCTAAAGTCCTTGTTGTTGTCTTAAAGTGAAAGTGAAACTCCTCCGAAGTAGAGCGCAATAATCGCAACACCCAAAACAATTCGGTAATAACCAAATGGCTTCAATCCGTATTTCGTAAGCAGTGCCACAAAGGTTTTAATGGCGATAAGTCCAACGATAAACGCAGCAACATTTCCAATCGCAAGCAGCTTAATATTTTCCGCATTGAAGAAATTCGGAACTTCTTCATAAGCGTCTTTCAACTTAAATACAGTTGCACCTAACATGGTAGGAACAGCTAAGAAAAATGAAAATTCTGCTGCCGCTTTTTTACTTAAGCCTTGTGTCAATCCACCAATCACTGTGGCTGCGGAGCGCGATACGCCTGGAATCATTGCTATGCATTGAAACAAACCAATAACGAACGCGCTTTTGTAATTGGGCTCGCGCAATGAACGTTCGCGAATGATTTTTTCAATAAATAGAAAAACAATTCCACCTATTAACAAGGCAATTCCAACGTTCAAAACGTTTTCTAAAAGGGCATCGATTTTATCTGAAAACAGAAATCCGAAAACAGCCGCCGGAATGAAAGCAACTAACAATTTGTAATAGAATTCAAACGATTGAAAGAATCTCTTCCAGTATAAAACAACAACACTCAGAATGGCCCCGAGTTGAATGCAAACGATGAATGCTTTGGTGAAATCTGAAGAAGGGACACCCATGATTTTTTGAACAATCATCATATGCCCGGTACTTGAAATGGGAAGGAATTCGGTCAGTCCTTCAACGATAGCAAGCAGTATGGTTTGAAGAATGGTCAATTTTTCTCGATCTCTGAAGATTGATTTTTCTTCGCGCGATACATAATTCCAACACCAATGGTGATGTAGCCTAGAAGCACAACGATAGGTGCAACAGTAATGCGACGAGCGCTAAAAAGTTCTTCAGCGTTGAACGTGTTCGGGTCGGCAGAACCACCGCCGCTCATAAGAATATATCCGAAAAGCACAACAACCAATCCACCAAGGATGATGTAGGCATTGATTTTCGTAAACGGAAACGATAATTTGTTCATAGCAAAATTTGTGAAACGAAAGTAATTCATTCAACGGGCTTATCAAAACAATTTCAGTATTGAGTAACTTTGAACACATGAAAAACCTCCTTCTTTGGCTTGCGCTTTCTACCTTTTTCTCTTCCTGCAATTACTATTCAGTATATGTAAAGAAGCAAGCGGAAAATTTTGAAGAAGCGGGGATGAAGCGATTTGAAAAGGTTGAAGATCGATACGGTACGGAGCTTGAAGATATTTACATCGACTTCAAAGTCGTATACATGACAAACCGAGAGCATTTCGATTCGGAAAAGAAAACGCTTCTCCTCATTCACGGTTATCAGGGCGGAGCCATTGCGCAATGGAGCCCGAACGTTGAAGAACTTTCAAAGCATTTCAATATCATAGCCCCTGATTTGAATTGTCATGGATTAACCTATTTCAGATCTGATTACAGCATTGAAATGCAAGTAAATCTTGTGAATGAATTACTCCTCATTAACAAAGAACAATGGGCGAATGAAAATTTAATCGTCATAGGAAGTTCTTACGGAGGACTTGTAGGCGCGCGCTTCGCAGAGAAGTATCCAGAAAAAGTAAGTGCCTATGTTAGCTTGGATGGATTGACAGGATGTTTTAACCGAGCGTATACAGACAGCATTGCAAATTCAGTTGGCGCGAAAGATGCTGTTGCACTTTTAAATCCTACAACAGCAAACGAGGTGAGGAAACTCACTTCATTGGATAAACCTAATCGAATTCCTAATTTTATATTGAATCAAGTTGCAGAGCAACATTTTAAGGTTCAACGTGAGCATAAAATTGCCTTGCTCGAATACTTGAATAAACACGAATCTGAATTGAATAACCACACGTTTCAATGGAAGTGTCCTGTCTATTTGGTTTGGGGTGAAAACGATAAAATTATCCCGCTATCTTCCGCCAACTGCTTGAGGCAGAAATATCAGATTCCAGAAGATCATGTGTTTGTTTATCCCAAAACAGGTCACATCCCAAATATGCAAAACCCGAAAGCCTTCAATAAATGGGTGATAGACACCTTTTCAAATTAGTATCTTTGCAACAAAATAATCAGTATGTATCGTTCGGCAACCTGTGGT
>Ga0209355_1000804_pt1 | contig 18381 bp, 19 predicted proteins | sample LauGreSBDMM110SN_3_FD_187563 | JGI IMG/M metagenome (GOLD analysis project Ga0209355, IMG submission 187563) | Freshwater lake microbial communities from Lake Michigan, USA - Sp13.BD.MM110.SN (SPAdes) (version 2) | ecosystem: Environmental > Aquatic > Freshwater > Lake | place: Lake Michigan...
GAGGAGTCGGGCACACCGGGTTCAAAATGCCCAAGCGAACTTTCGGCAGGCAATGACTGCAGCAACACGGACCGCTCAAACGTTGCACTCAAGACGTCATGAACATTTGCATCTTGGCTACTGACTTCTTGTCCATTTGGCAACGTGATTATGACGTGGGCAGAACCATCGCTGGCTGGGCGTGCAGCACACTGCATAAGTAGTGGAATTTTCTTTGCGCCACGAATTCCGCCGCGTTCAACATCACGTATTGCCCAGTGACGGTCACCAACAATGCCCAGTGTTGATAGAGAAACTGAATCAGTGGTAGATCCGATCATTGACTTCACTGGGTATTTCCATAACTGAGTGACCTTCATAGAAGCACCTTAGACGCAATACGAATCTTTGTTGCGTAAATTAGATTTCAATTAACGACGAGAGGCGATTGCCTGGATCATTTTTAAATCTGACGGCCGCAGAATGCAGCGTATTCGTCAGCAACTGAAGATTCATTACCGACTGTTTGCTCAAATTTGTACCATTTACCCTCATCGCCACGAATCGAATCTGGAAAACCGTCTCGAATTGATGCAAAAAGTGTTGTTGCAAGTTGAGGATTGAGATTTGTGTCTTGTCCTGTTGCCTTCGCTAAGTCCCAAGTGTGGATGAACAAGTCATGAGCAGCAACTCGGGCGCAATCCCTACCTGGCAACTCACCGAGAGCATAAGGCATGAGTTTTTCCATGACCCCGTCGGCGCTGTAGGCATCGATATTGGCTTGAGACACTTCGCTGAGTGCCGCAATGCAATCATCAATTGTGCAGTCTGCTGGTAAAAGCTTTGTGGGATCTACCGGTGTGCTCGTGGCATTCGCATGGAAATACCACTGGACACCGAGAAAGTGGTTTATGAGCTCTCTTACGTTCCAATCGGTGCACGGAGTGCTCAAAGTGAGCTGACCTTGCTCCACATTCTTGAGTACGGATTGGGCAGTTGCTAAAGATGACTGAAGTAACTCAATTGACATATAGAAAGAATAATGCCGCAGAGTTTTGACACAAAATTGCTCAATTACTAGGTAATTCGGGTCAATTTGAATCTTTACAAAGTCGTTACGAGGGCGGATGCATGATTTCGTCGTACGCAGATTGTGTAATGTAGCGCTCTAGGTACAGAAGTACCATAAAGCGACCATATTGGGGGTAGTTGATGTTGTTATTTAATAGGACAGTTCAGACAGATGGTGACTTACCGGCGCTCATGCCATTGTTCCAAGAAATAACGGGGATTACCAAAGCAAACGATGTTCCGATGAATGTTTGGGTTGGTGGAAACGGTTTCGTTGCAGGAACCGTGACCTTTAGCGTTGCTTATGAATCAGTAGCAGCCCGTGCTGCGGCAACCTCAAGACTGATGGCGGCAAATGGCTGGTGGGAAATCAATCGCAAAATGCGTGAACATATGACCTCGGCTGAGCCCGACACCATTTTGAGCTACATCCGTGGTGGTTCACTGGGCACTGCAATTCCTGTAGGAACAATTGTTCAGTCAAATCAGTTTCAGTTGGCTCAAGGTGCTGACTGGATGAGCACTTTGAAGTGGGCAAATGAGTTCGCCGAAATGCACACCAAATTGACTGGTGACGATGTCAACATCGCTCACACAATTTATGGAGTATTGGGTGGAGTCGCCATGATCATGGGTTACCCAAATGCTGAAGCTATTGATGCATCACGCGCAAAGATTTCTGCAACTGCTGACTGGATGACCAAGTTTGTTGAAGGTGGCAAGTTTGCGACAGCAGGAACTGTCATGCAGCGCCACATGACCAAGGTCGCCTAATTAGCGAGATCAATAAACAACAACTACAACAAAAGGGGAAATACATGATGGAAGAAGCAAAAAATAGGTCAGCAGCACTTGGGCGTTTGAATATGGGAATTTCAGTCGCATACGAAATCGCATCGATTGCTCTCATTGCAATCATTGTGTTTGGTGATGTTGCGAATGCAAACGACAGCATCAAGCGACTGGTTGCATTTTCAGCAGTAATCACTTCAGTCACTGCCTGGATTTTCACCAGTAATGGATTGAAGACAGCTGAGAATTCAGTGAAAGACATGAGTGCAGAAGAAGCAGCCACAGCATCGGGCAAGAATGGTTCAAAGCAGCCTTGGATGATCTACCAGATCTACGCCTTGGGCATTACTGTTGCGACAATTGCTGTCACGCTGACCGCAATTTACTAATTAGTTAAGTAGAAGACTTGAGTGGTCGTCGGGTGCTGAACGCGCCCGGCGACTCACTAGATCTGGCCGGCGTCGAGCCGCTGCAAGATTGATTGCGCTGTTTGTTGCACTGCGTTTATGTCGGAGAGTTGTTGAGCAGCGCGCACTTGACGTGCGATGCGCGGGTTCTTCACGAAGGTGTCTTGGTGGCGCATCATGAAATCCCAATACAACACCGTGAATGGGCAGGCATCGTCACCCGTGCGCTTTTTGCGGTCGTATGCACAGCCTTTGCAATGGTTGCTCATGCGATCGATATACGCACCACCGCTGGCATAAGGCTTGGTGGCCAACATTCCGCCATCGGCATAGAGCGACATGCCAATCACGTTGGGCACCATGACCCACTCGGCTGCGTCGATGAAACTATTCCACATCCACTCGGTGAACTGTTGGGGGTTGGTGCCGGTGATGAGGGCAAAGTTGCCGAGCACCATGAGTCTTTCGATGTGATGTGAATATGAATGCTCGTTGACACCATTCAGCACAGTGCTCATGCATTTCATTTGTGTCTTTTTTGGGTTTTTGAACAATGGGGGCAATGGTCGGTGCGCTTCAAGATGATTGCGTTGCGCATAGTCGGGCATCCAACGCCAATAACAATTCCAGATGTATTCGCGCCAACCAAGAATCTGACGAATGAAACCTTCGGCACTATTGATTGGAACTTTGCCATCGGAAAACGCTTGGGCAGCCGCATCGAGCACTTCGTTGGGAAGCAATAAACCGTTGTTGAGATAGGGCGAGAGAAGTGAGTGGGCAAGATGCCAATTGGATTCGAGCATCGCGTCTTCGTGCTCACCGAATGTTGGCAAGATTTCGTTGACGAAGTAGTGCAAGCGAGCGAGTGCACCTTCGCGAGTGGTGGCCCACAAGCCAGTGGGCTTTACACCCCACACGTTGGATGGCAGATCGTTGAGTACTTGATGATCGATGTCGTCGAGGGCGTGCACTTGAGGTACGGGCCAACGGTCATGCCCGGTTTTTGGTGGCGGGAGGCGGTTGTCTTCGTCAAAGTTCCACTGGCCACCAACGGGTTGATCGCGTTTGTCGCCCTCCATGAGGTATTCATATCGCTTGCGTTGCCAGCGATAGAAATCTTCCATCTTCATTGACTTCTTGCCCTCGGCAAACTTGGCAAAGTCGGTGGGGTGACAGAGAAATTGGTTGGATGCAGTGGTTTGAATGCCGAGTGACGAGACAAGTTGACGAGCGGTGTAACTGTTTGGCTCGGTGACGTCTATGTGAGTGGGCGAGAACTCAGCAATGTGGTCGGCAACACCCTGACGCATGGTGGGGCTTTTGCGATAGTCAACTTGGAAGCCCTCTTGCTCGAGAGTGAGTGCAAATCGGCGCATGGAAGTGACGAGAAAATGGGCGCGCTGTATGTGCCAGGGACGAGATGCGATTTTGCCCGATGACTCGATAATGAGGACGCGATGCGTGTTGGGCTGTGCTGCTTGGAGCGCACCAATATTGCGATTGAGCTGATCGCCAAAAACCCAAACGGTGCGCAGCTGGGCCGACATCGGTACCAATGTAGAACACGTATCAAGCTTTGGTGGGGTTCGCGACCGAATTCATACCGATTTTGCTAATGGGGAAAGCACAATTTGGCCCATGATCATTCCCGTTAAAGACGAGTGTTACTGTTTGTTAGCAGTAATTAACTGTGAAACACCAACCAACATTGAAAGGCAATCAACATGCTCAGGAAACTGAAATCATTGGGATACAGCGCGAATCTTTCGTACGCACTGGGATTCTTGTCAGTAATTGCAAGTATCGCCATTTGGTTCACCCAAGGTGGAACAGACGGTGGAGAAGCAGGCGCATCAGGCGAGCGTTTCGGAATCTTCATTGGCCTTTGGGCACCGACATTTATGTCGATTGGAAACGGAATTGACAATTTGTCAGACGGCAAATAGTCGCTAAGCAATAAATACGAAGTACAAGTAAGTCCAAAGTTGAATTAGAGTCGAGCGACGCTTGCAATGAAAACTGCGAGCGTCGCTCCGACAACAACTATTGGCGCGATAAATCGCTGAAGAGAGTTCATGCTCTTAGTTAACCAGACTTTTCACCCTCGGTAGGGTTCCTTCAAGAAAATAGTGCTGGAATAAAAAATGGTGCCTGAGCCGCAAATTGCGACCCAGACACCATTGGTGTCACTGCGTGACGTAACTACTTAGTGGCTGTCGCCCGAGCGTGCCTTGGCGATGCTGAGAATCATCAAACCGTAGAGTCCCTTTGCCGTGATGTCGGCAACGGTGTACGCAATTTGACGACCTGCTTCTGCGCCATCACTTACGGTGAAGACAACTGGGATCAAGTATGCAATTGGGTAGACCAACCATGTGACGAGAAGAATTCTCGTCGCGTTGGTGATCGACTGGGAGACGGCGCCGGTTTCACGTGCCTTAGCAGCCTTGAGCTCACCGCTAAGTGTGAACAAGATGTAAGCAAATGGAATCATTGCAAGTACCCAGTAGAGCCACTTGGTGTTTTCAACCCCGGAAACTTCGCCTGGGTATCCAAGGGCGATCATCAATGCGCTTGCTGGAACCAATGTGGTCAAGAGCTTCTTGCGGCGTTCGGCGGTTACACCGAGGACGATGAGCAATTCAATGACGAGCAATGGAACAGTGATCAGCCAGTCGGCGTATCGGTAGCCCTCGTTGACAGTGCCTTCTGCCCAACCACTCCACATGCGGAAGTAGTGGTATCCAGCGATTCCAACGACAACAGCGGAAACTGCAACACCATTTCGGTACTGCTTCGCAACGCTATTGAGTTGGGTAAGGAAGTAAACGAACGCGCCGAGCATGACCGCTGTTCCGAAGGACAGGGTGTTGTAGACGAGTAGGTTCATTTGTGCATCTTCTAACACTTGCTTCATAATTTGAGTGCCTTTCGGTTAGTTGTAATTCCATCCTCAGATTAGCCATAAACAGCGTGGTGGGCAAGGTTTGTGCTGGCAGTTTCAGGCCCAGCACCACCAGTTAGGGGTTCGCCGAGAGATTAAAGGGTGATCGTTAAATGGAAAATCTCAGCGGCGAGACATAGCGGACGAGATTTCTGCCGCAGTTTTCACCAACAAGGGAAGGAATTCTTCGACAATCTGCTTCATGGACACTCGGCCCGATTGTGTGCCCACATTGATGGCAGCGATAGTCCGTCCACTCTTGTCATGGATAGGTGCCGCGATTGATCTCACCCCGTCTTCGAGTTCTTGATCAAGTAGAACCCACCCTTGTTGGTGGATTTTGACGAGGGCTTTTTGCAGGTCTTCCTTATTCGTCAATGTTTTATTTGTCATTTTTGGCATTGGTGCCGCTTTGACGAAGGTTTTTTGCTCTGCCGGTGGGAGGTCGGCGACGATCATGCGACCCATTGACGTAACGAGGGCAGGCAGGCGCGAGCCGAGAGAGAGTCCAATGCGCATGATTCGTTTCGTCGGCATTCGTGCGACATAGACGATGTCGAATTCGTCTAACACTGCAACTGATACCGATTCATTGATTTGAGCAGATAGCGCTTCCATGAATGGTTGGGCGATGTCGCCGATTTGGGCCGAAGAGAGGTATGCATATCCGAGATCTAAAACCCTGGGGGTCAGTTCAAATTGGCGGCCGTCGGTGATGACATAGCCGAGTTTTTGCAGGGTATGGAGACTGCGTCGCACGGTTGCTCTAGTAAGACCAGTGAGTCGAGCGGCATCGGCCAACGTAAGAGACGGATGTTCGGCCGAAAAAGCGCGAATGACGAGTAATCCTCGGGCCAAAGATTGAACGAAATCTCTAGAAGTGTCCGTTTCGTTTGACAATGTAGATTGCCTCCTGTAAGAATGTTCTACAAGCGTACAGCTGTACGCACAGCGAACACAAGTCAATCTGGGGGGTTATGACTTACAAGACAATTTTTGGTTCTTTGAGCAAGTACGAAAAAGGCCACATTGACATCATCGACGATGATGCAAAGCATTATGTCTTTTCAAATATGTTTGAAGTAGCGAACAAGTCTCAGCCATGGGAAAAAGTAGCTGTCGGCATCAATCAAGAATATGTGCTGGAAGCAATCCGTGCCGAGGGTAAAAGCGGTTGGTTTACGTGCGACCATGACGAAACAGTGTTGTGCATGGATGGAAGTGTGCGCATTGACTACGTGAAGCTTGACAAGCCACTTGCGCAATCAGGAAAAGGTGGATCAATTGCAGTGAATGGTGATCCCGTAGGAAAGAAAATGGGACACGTTGTCTTGCAACAAGGACATCAGGCTTTATTGCCAAAAGGAAGTGCCTATTCATTTACGGCTAAAACAACTGGAGTACTACTTCAGCAGACGATTGTTGGTGACCTCACCAAGCAACGCTGGGCCCAGATTTGTCTGAGTTAAAGGAGAACATGTCATGACAACAGCACATGCATCAGAAGTAAATACAAGTGGACCGAATGAATTTGGTTATAACAACTACGCACTTGGCAATTTTAGTTTCAGGCGCGACGAATACTTTGCGCACGTGACCTGGCCAACTGGTTCGCACACAATCAGCATTGACGATTTCTTGCGCGCATTACAACGCGATTGCGCATGGGACTTTTTCTATGGCACAGTCAACTTCGATCACGTAGTTGGAACAATCAATCACTACGGCAACGTTGATTTATTTGCTGGTCGATTTAATGCGGCCTTTAGAAAAGCAGAGATTGATTATCTGCAGAATTTTGAGACACCGGTCATTCGCAACACGTTTCATACGATGCTCGACAATTGGACCAACTCAACATTTGATCCTTTTGCAAGTCCTGCCGAAACACAGGCCCCATGGGGCAATAAGTCGGGTAGTAATACTGAAGCAGTGACCCGTAGGCGTGTCGCTGCACAACGCATGGTGGGTGTGCAAGGCGATGAACAAATTCGGAGTGACGCAACCGGACACCCAATCAATCGAATGTTTGAAGATGTGCCGCAGAGCGAACCAGAAGTGCATGCAGAGCCTGGCTTTGAAAGCGAGATCGCTGCATTCAATTTGTTTGCATACCTCTCACGTTCAAACGTGACATGGAATCCATCGGTCGTGAGCGTGTGCAAAGAAAGTCTGTACTGTCCAACAACCGAGGAATACATTTTGCCAATCGTCCACGGCAATGACCGCGTTGAATGGTTCATTCAGTTGTCAGATGAAATTACGTGGGACGTGGCCGACCGTGAGACTGGTTCGCCACGAGCAAAGGTTGTGATGAAAGCTGGAGATTGCGCAGCAATGCCCGCTGATATTCGCCACCAGGGCTTTAGTTCTAAGCGTTCGATGCTGTTGGTATGGGAGAACAACTCAGCCGATTTGCCTGACTTGATCGCAAGCGGCAAAGCACCTCAATATCCGGTCACGTTCTAGAACGAATTTTGTGCAAAACCAGCTGTTTATCAACGGTGAGTTTGTTGATGCTGTTGGAGGAAATCGTCTTCCAGTTTTCAACCCTCATGATGGCTCAGTTATTACCGAAATTGCCGAGGGGCGTCAGGCAGACATTGATTTAGCCGTTGCTGCGGCAAAGGCGGCATTTCCTAAATGGAGAGCGACACCAGCAGCAGAACGTGGGCGGCTGTTGCTCAAACTTGCTGACGCACTTGAATCAAATTTGGAAGAGTTTGCGCAATTGGAAAGTCTGAATACGGGTCACCCAATCAAAGACTCGAGATTTTTGGATGTTCCGCGAACTGCCGCTTGTTTTAGATATTTCGGAGGCATGGCCGACAAGATTCAGGGCGACGTTATGCCAGTTGAAACTGGATTTTTGAATTATGTCGTTCGCGAACCGCTTGGAGTGGTTGGCGCAATCGTGCCCTGGAATTTTCCATTGATGTTTTGTAGTTGGAAGATGGGTCCAGCACTTGCTGCCGGTAATACATGTGTGCTCAAGCCCAGCGAACTGACTCCGCTCACCAGTTTGAGACTTGCTGAATTGATGCGCGAGATTGGATTCCCAGCAGGCGTCGTCAACATCGTGCCTGGTTTTGGTAATACAGCAGGCGAGCGACTTGCGAGTCATGACGATGTTGCAAAGATTGCATTTACTGGTTCAACAGTAACTGGTCGAAAAGTTGTTGAATACTCGGCAGGCAATTTGAAGCGCGTACAACTTGAGCTCGGTGGCAAAGGTGCCAACATCGTTTTTAACGACGCAAATATTGACGCAGCAGTTAATGGAAGCGCATTTGCAATTTTCCACAATCAAGGTCAAGCATGCATTGCCGGTAGTCGATTGATTTTGCAAGAGGGCATCGCTGAAGAATTTGTGAACAAGTTTGTGAAACTTGCCAAGTCGATCAAATTGGGTAACCCACTTGATGCAACGACCGAGATGGGTCCGCTTACATCCGCGATGCATCGAGACCGAGTTCTTGATTACGTAAAGATTGCAATTAGTGAAGGTGGCGAGATACTTGCTGGGGGTACAGCACCTGACGAACCAGAACTTCGCAACGGTTGCTATGTGTTACCGACTGTTGTCAGGGTGCGCGATAACAACAGTCGTGTGTGTCATGAAGAAGTGTTTGGACCATTTGTCACAGTCACTACTTTTGCAACAGAGCAAGAGGCACTTGAGATTGCAAATTCGACTGAATATGGGCTGGGAGGTGGGCTGTGGACCAACGACTTGTCCCGTGCGCATCGCGTTGCATCAAACATCCGCAGTGGCATGGTGTGGATCAATTCATACAAGCGTGTGAGTCCAAACTCTCCATTCGGTGGCACTGGAAAGTCGGGTTATGGGCGCGAGATGGGTTTCGAAGCAATTCGTGAATACACCGAAGCAAAAAGCATTTGGGTAAATGTCGATGCAAAACTCCCACCGTGGTATCCCCGCGAAAAGACGGGTAATTAATGGCCGAGATACTCTCTCTTTCTGACGCAGTAGAAAGTCATGTGCGCGATGGATCGACTATCGCAATGGAGGGATTTACTCATCTCATCCCACATGCGGCCGGACATGAAATCATTCGCCAAGGTCGTCGCAATCTGCATGTCATTCGAATGACGCCGGACATGATTTACGACCAGATGATTGGAGCAGGGTGTGCGGCAAAACTTACATTCTCTTGGGGTGGCAACCCTGGTGTCGGGTCATTGCAGAGATTTCGTGACGCTGTAGAAAATGGTTGGCCACACAAGATCGAAATCGAAGAACACAGTCACGCAGGAATGGCTGCGCGGTATGTCGCAGGCGCATCTGGTCTGCCATTTGGTGTGTTACGCGGTTATGCCGGCACCGATTTGGTGGAGCAAACATCGTCAATCAAAACAATCAAGTGCCCATTCACCGGTGAAGATCTCACTGCAGTTCCTGCCATCAACCCAGATGTCACGTTTATCCATGCACAACGTGCAGACAAAAATGGCAATGTTCAACTCTGGGGATTGCTGGGAGTGCAACGCGAGGCAGTGCTTGCCGCAAAAGCGTCGATTGTGACGGTTGAAGAAATTGTCGATGAGCTTTCTCCAATTGCTGGCTCAATCGTTCTGCCAAGTTGGGTGGTGAGTGCAGTGTGCTGTGTTCCAAATGGAGCACATCCGAGTTATGCAAGCGGGTATAGCGAGCGAGACAACGCTTTTTATAAGGCATGGGATGACATCGCCAAGGATCGAGAATTATTTCTCGAGTGGATTTCGCAGCACATTATTGGTACCGCTGATTTTGCACAGTATTGCGATTCGGTGGGTCTTGGTCGACTGGTGGTAGCAGGTGAATAGCACGCTGAATATCACTACGGACGAATTGATGATCGTTAATGCTGCACGAGCCTTGGGTAATGCGGCTGCTGCCGGCAAAGGTGTGTGCTTCGTGGGTATTGGCTTGCCAAGCACTGCCGCAAACCTTGCACGACGTCTTTATCAGCCAGAACCAGTTTTAATATACGAATCGGGTTGCATTGGATCCAAGCCAACTCGTTTGCCATTGTCAATCGGCGACGGGGAATTGGCCGATACATCCGACTCGGTTGTAAGTGTCCCCGAAATTTTTGCATATTGGCTGCAAGCAGGACGTATTGACATTGGGTTTTTAAGTGGGGCTCAGTTAGACAAATTTGGAAATATTAATTCGACAGTTATTGGCTCTTATGACGCGCCTAAAACGCGGTTGCCTGGTGCGGGTGGTGCACCAGAAATTGCGTCTGCCGCCGGCCAAGTGATGGTGATCATGCGTCAATCGAAACGATCGTTTGTTGACAAAGTTGATTTTCGATCGTCGATTGGTTTCGGCGAAGGTAGAGGACATCGGGAACGTCTCGGATTACGAGGCGGTGGACCTCGGATTGTGATCACCGATTTAGGTGTAATGGAACCAGACCCAGAAACGTGTGAACTCGTACTTACTCAAGTGCATCCAGGAGTTACCCCAGAACAATGCATCCTGAACACCGGTTGGCAACTACGGGTGGCATCGACTCTTTTGGTGACGGAGACCGTCACAGCTAATGAGATTGAAACCCTGCGCGCACTACAGGCGGCCCAATGACCGTTACCTCATTTACGTATGCGCAACATGACCGCAGAATGGTTTTCGGCCCAGGCGTACGAAATATTTTGGCATCTGAGATTGTTTCTTTCGCAGCAAAAAAAGTTTTCTTAATTCTTGATGGTGGTGCATTGAGCCTTCAGTCAGAAATCGAAAAATTAATTGGTTCATCACTTGTCACTACTTGGACTGACGTGCAGCAACATGTACCTATTGCACTTGCCGAGTCGGCTCGAGAATTGGTGACAGCAACAGGAGCCGACCTACTTGTATGCGTTGGTGGTGGCTCGTCGACTGGACTTGCTAAAGCGATTGCGCTCTCGCATCGATTACCAATCATCGCAATTCCGACTACATATGCAGGTAGTGAACAGACAACTATTTACGGACTGACTGGAGACAGACATAAGCAAACAGGAAGTGACCCAATTGTTTTGCCGCGTGTGGTGTTGTATGACGCTGAATTGACAGTTGGTCTACCTGCAAACGTAACTGGAGCTTCTGCGTTCAATGCATTGGCACATAGCGTCGAATCGTTGTATGCCACAGGATGCAATCCGATCACGACAGCAATTGCACTTGAGGGTGTGAGGGCTATCAACCGGTCACTTCCCAAAGTGATGGCCTCACCAACTGATATTGAAGCGAGAGGGCAGTTGCTTTACGGGGCGGCGATGAGTGGAATTACTTTGGGTGATACCGCTCCGGCGTTTCATCACAAGATATGCCACGTACTTGGCGGCACATTTGGAATGGTGCATGCTGATGCACATTCAGTCGTGCTGCCTCATGCAATAGCGTTTAATGCGCCAGCTTTGCCATTGGAAATGTCGCAACTTGCTTCGGCGCTTGATTGTCGCGCCGATGACGTTGCAGGAAGTTTGTGGGATCTCGCTAAAGCAAGCGGTGTCCCAACATCACTCGCAGATCTCGGCTTGCGCCGAGATGATCTGGGCGAAGCAGCCACTCGTGCTGCAGCTGAGATCCGCACCAATCCTCGGACGTTTACTGCAGGAGATATCGAACATCTCCTACTGGATGCGTTTGATGGAAATAGACCAAAACCAATCCTTTAGGGGGAAACACATATGAATGAAGAAAAAGATCAGGAACAGAGCTTTAGGGCTCCAATGAGTCGACGACGCTTCTTTGCATTGAGTGGTGGCGGTATTGCCGCTGCACTTCTCGCTGCATGTGGAAGTAGTTCGTCTTCATCAGACACAACTGCAACAGCCGACACAAGTGATACTACAAGTGGTATCACAGGTGGCGGCGGTACCGATGGAACCATCAAAATTGGCTACGTTTCACCTGCGACAGGTCCACTTGCCGCATTTGCATCGGCCGATGCATTTATCTTCGAAGGAATTAAAACCTTCTTGGCAGATGGACTTCGTGTTGGTGGCAAGTCGTACAAAGTGGAAATCTTGTCAGAGGACTCTGAGTCTGATCCAACCAAGGCTGCTGCCAAGGCTGGAAAACTAATTACCGAAGACGGCATTGACTTAATGCTTGTCGGTAATACTCCAGACACAACCAACCCAGTGTCAGATCAGTGTGAAGCAAACGGTATTCCATGTATCTCGAGCGTCGCACCTTGGCAAGCTTGGTTCATCGGTCGTGGTGGAAAGCCAGGAGAAACTACTTTCAACTGGACATACCACTTCTTCTGGGGTCTTGAAGACATCATTCCACAGTTCGTTAATATGTGGAACGGCCTTGAGACCAACAAGTCGGTTGGCGGATTGTTCCCGAACGATGGAGATGGAAACGTATGGGGCGACACCACAGTTGGTTTCCCACCAGCGCTTACAGGTGCGGGATACACACTGACCGATCCAGGTCGTTATGAAAACCTCAACCAAGACTTCACCGCACAGATTGCTGCATTCAAGGCAGCAAAGACAGAAATTATTACTGGTGTGCCGATTCCTCCAGACTTCCCAACTTTCTGGAAGCAAGCAAAACAGCAGGGCTTTGTTCCAAAGGCTGCATCGATCGGAAAAGCATTGCTCTTCCCAGAATCGATTCAGGCACTGGGCAAAGATGGCATTGGCTTGTCCTCCGAAGTTTGGTGGAGTCCCAACCATCCATATTCAAGTTCACTCACTGGTACGTCAGCGAAAGAACTTGCGGATGCATATACAGCCTCAAGCGGTGCTCAGTGGACACAACCAATTGGTTTTGCTCACGCATTGTTTGAAGTTGCCATAGCAACTCTCGTTGCAGCCGGAAGCACTGATAAAACCGCAGTTCGTGATGCAATCAAGACGATGAAAATTGACACCATCGTTGGAACGGTTGACTTCACTACAGGACCAGTACCAAACGTTGCAAAGACGGCGTTGTGTGGTGGACAGTGGCGCGAAGCTGATACTCCAACCGGATATGACCTCGTGATTGTGGACAACAGCCTCAATCCAGGTGTGCCAACTGGTGGAACTATTGAGCCGATCTCGGCATAAGTAAAAAGAAACTCAGAAGTGACAGCGTTACTTGAACTGGTGGGGGTCTCGAAGCAATTCGGGACCCTCACTGTTCTCGATTCATTGAACGTAAGTGTTCAACAGGGCACAGCGCTTGGCATCGTTGGACCAAATGGTGCTGGCAAAACAACAATGCTCAATATTCTCGCTGGTGATTTAACACCTACGCACGGAAAAGTTTTATTTGATGGCACAGACATCACAAACATGCCAAGTCATGAACGATGTCAATTAGGAATAGGCAGAACTTCACAAATTCCTCGCCCGTTTGAAGGTTTAACAGTTTTCGAAAATGTGCTTGTCGGTGCGACTTTTGGGCGTGACAAAGCTCGTGTCAAGACGATGCAGCATGAAGCGAGTATGAACGCCCTTGACCGTGTAGGAATGACGGGCAAAGCAAATGTTTTAGCTGGTCGGCTCACATTGCTAGAACGAAAGCGACTCGAATTGGGTCGAGCGCTTGCTCTAGAACCATCAGTGTTGTTGCTCGATGAAATTGCTGGTGGACTCACCGAGATGGAAGTGCTCGAGCTTGTTGACACAATCGCTTCCATCCAACAATCTGGCGTCACATTGGTGTGGATTGAACATATTGTTCACGCGCTGCTTAAGGTCGTCGATCAACTTCTTGCAATTGACTACGGAAAGATGTTGATGATTGGGGATCCGCAAACCGTAATGGCAAGTCCAGCCGTGCAAAATGTTTACATGGGTGCTGAGTAATTGACAATGACACTTCTTGAAGTTAAAAATCTTGACGCTGGCTATGGGCAGTTTCAGGCATTATTTGATGTCTCGCTCAACCTGAAAGAAGGTGAAGCAATTTCAGTTATTGGTGCGAATGGTGCTGGAAAGTCAACATTGCTAAAGGCGATTGCAGGCACAGTCAACATGAACTCTGGCGATGTTTTGTTGGATGGACAATCAATATGCGACATGCAACCACACGAACGCCTTCTGCAAGGCATTGCGCTTGTGCCAGAAGGACGGCGAATTTTTCGGAGCCTGACTGTGAAAGAGAATCTCTTGATTGGGGGGTATTCATCTCGATCCGGATCATGGAATGTGGCGTCAATTCTTGAGGCATTTCCAATCTTGGAAAATTTTATTGGACGAGATGCTGACCGGTTGTCGGGTGGGGAGCAGCAGGCTCTTGCTATTGGGCGTGCACTGATGAGCAACCCTCGAGTGTTATTGCTGGATGAAGTGTCACTTGGACTTGCACCCATAGTTGTCAAGCAGCTTTATGCCGCACTTCCAATAATTCGCAACAAAGGCTGTGCGTTGGTAATAGTTGAACAAGACACAAACCAAGCACTAGCTGCGAGTGATTACACGTACTGCATGTTAGAAGGCCGTATTTCGCTTGAAGGAAAACCATCAGAGTTGACGCGTGAGCAAATTTCCCAGGCTTATTTCGGACTTGGAGCGCATGCATGAACTGGATAAATGCAATCGTGCAAGGAATTTTGGTGGGCGGACTCTATGCAATGTACGCAACTGGTTTGTCGGTGTCATTTGGTGTAATGCGCTTGGTCAATTTGGCTCATGGAGATCTAGCGGTTGGTTCTGCCTTTCTCGCAAGTACTTTTTGTCTGAGTACAGGGTTGAGTCCGTTTTTATCTGTATTTATTATCTTGCCAGTCGCTGCACTTTTTGGAGTTGGGCTTCAATTGCTCGTATTTAGTCGAGTTGTAGGGGTTGAACCTGCATACCAAATTGTTGCGACGTTTGGACTTTCGATTGCGATTCAAAACGTATTATTGCAGCGATACTCGGCGACTCCACGTGCACTATCTATTGGCGATTTTGGTAATCGTTCATTAAAAATTATTGGAGACCAGGTTGTTGTCGGATGGTTTCCACTCGCGAGGTTTCTCGTTGCGGTCATCATGTTGATTGCGCTTTCATTGTTCATCGGTCGAACGCGATTAGGTCGTGCATTTCGAGCGACATCTGATGATCCTGAAACAGCACAACTTATGGGTATCAATATTCGGATTGTGTATGTGATCGCGTTTGCGATCGCAGTAACGACGGTCGCTTTAGCAGGAATTTTTAATGGGATGCAGACTCAATTTTCGGCAAGTGATGGTCCGGCATTATTAATTTATGCATTTGAAGCGGTAATCATCGGTGGTCTCGGATCTCTCTGGGGCACCTTGTGTGGTGGGATTATTCTCGGTGTTGCACAAACAATTGGTGCAGAAATAGACCCAGGTTGGAAACAATTAGTGGGTCACTTGGTATTTTTGGCGGTGCTACTTCTGAGACCTACAGGCATTTTCGGTAGGGAGGAACTGAAGTGACATCACATGATTCGCTTGTTATCAGGCGCAACTCGCGTACGAGCCGAATCGCACAAGCCGTACTTGGGCTTGTGGTGTTTCTGATGCTCGTTGTCGCATTGGGTGACAACAAAGCATGGCAGGGCAAGATTATAGATATCTGTGTTCTTGTTGTGCTCGCAACGATGTGGAACCTTCTGACCGGTTACAGCGGACTTGTCTCAATCGGGCAACAAGTTTTTGTGGGACTCGGCGCCTATGGATTGATAGTGATGGCAAATGGATTAGGACTCAATATTTATGTGTCAATTATTCCTGCTGCGATAATTACGTCGATATTGGCGATTCCGATTGGCTTTATTGCGTTTCGATTGCGCGGTGGTTACTTTGCAATCGGTACTTGGGTTTTGGCTGAAGTGGTCCGACTACTAATTAAAAGTATTAGATCTGACGTTGTTGGTGCGGGTACTGGAACAAGCCTCAAAGTTCCTGAAACATTAAAAGATGGCCGGTATACGACAACTGGAGTGGTGATCGTAGTGGTGACGGTTACCGCAGTTGTGTCGACGTATGTTTTTCTTCGAAGTCGATTTGGTTTAGCACTACAAGCCGTTCGCGACAATGAAGGCGGAGCACGCTCGCTTGGTGTCGATGCTTATCGAGTTCGATTTATTGTGTTTATTGTTGCATCGTTCTTTACTTCGTTGGCTGCGGCAACGTATTACATTAAAAGTCTCAATGTGCAACCTGATGCGGCTTTCAGCATCAGTTCTTGGACTGCTCCGATCATCGTGATGGTGGTAATTGGTGGCATTGGCACTATAGAAGGACCAATCATTGGAGCCATTCTCTATTATCTCGTGCGTGACTATGTCAGTTCACATGAATTTTTCTCTGACTCAGCATTTCTTATCGTCACTGGAGTCGTGGCAGTTCTTTTTTCGATGTTCGTAAAAGGTGGAATTTGGGGACTTGTGACTTCGAGATTTCCTGGTTTCACAATATTTCCTGTACGACGTCAAGTTCATCTTGACAACGTCAATTTTGATCAGAGAGGTCATGGAAAATGAGTAACACAAATATGAATGATGTTTTTATTGTTGATGCGGTTCGATCTCCAGTTGGCAAGATTGGTGGCGCATTTTCAAATGTGCGTCCCGATGATCTGGGTGCGCATGCATTGAAATCATTAATGGATCGAATGCAATCAGTCGATCCAACCCAAATTGAAGAAGTGTATTTTGGTGCAGCTAATGGAGCTGGCGAAGATAATCGCAATGTTGCTCGAATGTCTGTGTTGCTCGCCGGATTGCCTACTTCGATCCCTGGTGCAACAGTCAATCGGCTTTGTGGTTCGGGATTGGAAGCAGTATTTAGCGCTTCTCGCGCAATTGCGGTTGGTGATATCGATGTAGCAGTAGCCGGGGGCGTTGAGTCAATGACTCGTGCGCCATGGATAGTGCTCAAACCAGCGAAGGGTTTTCCGACTTCGCATGAGCAAATGTGGAACTCAACTCTTGGGTGGCGAATGACCAATCCGAACATGCCGAGCGAATGGACTGTTGCATTGGGTGAGGGTGCAGAGATTTTGGCCGATAAGTACTCAATTAGTCGACAAGAACAAGATGAATTCGCTGCTCATTCGCATGCAAAGGCAGCCGCTGCATGGGCAGCTGGTCACTTTGTAGGCGAAGTTGCTCAATATCCAGGCGTGACGCTTGAACAAGACGAGTGCATTCGAGCCGATTCAACAATCGAAAAACTTGCGACATTAAAGCCTGTCTTTCGTAAAGAAGGTTCGGTCACTGCAGGAAACTCTTCGCCCATGAATGATGGTTCGGCTGCAATGTTGCTGATGTCTGGGGCTGGAGTCGAGCGTCATTCTGTGAAAGCGCGTGCGAGGATTGTGGCGCGCGCAACAAGCGGAGTAGAGCCCCAGTTGTATGGGATTGGACCAGTTCAAGCCGCACAAAAAGCGCTGACAAATGCAGGGCTCACATGGTCAGACATAGATGTAGTCGAACTTAACGAAGCTTTTGCTGCGCAAAGTTTGGCGTGTCTGCGTGAATGGCCAGAACTTGATACTCAAAAGGTGAATCCTTTGGGAGGAGCAATTGCAATTGGACACCCACTCGGTTGCTCTGGTGTTCGTTTGCTTACTACCTTGACAAACCAACTTGAACGCACTGGCGGGCGTTACGGTCTTGCGGCAATGTGCATAGGTGTTGGTCAAGGCATTGCATTAATTATTGAAAACAACTTATAAATCAACACGAAAGCGAAAACTATGTCAATACCAATGTCACCAGATGACCACCTCAAGCAGGTGTTAGCTTCATTCGACGAATCAGTTAATCCGAGATTGGTGGAGATTCTTCAATCAGCCGTTAAGCATCTTCACGAATTTACTCGCGAGGTAAAACTTACACATAAGGAATGGTTTGCAGGTATCGAGTATTTGACTGCTACTGGTCAAAAGTGTGACGAAGTACGACAAGAATATATTTTATTGTCGGACACACTCGGTGTATCAATGTTGCTCGAAATGATTAACTACGCAGCGTCCGAAAAAGCAACTGAGCCAACTGTATTCGGACCATTTCATGTAGATGGTTCACCTCATCGCAAGAATGGAGAATCAATCGTTGATCAAGCGAATGACACAGGTGAACCAATGGTGATTACGGGAGTTGTGAAAGACACGAATGGAAAACCAATTGCCGGTGCAGAGCTTGATGTTTGGCAGGTGCAATCCAACGCTATGTACGACGTTCAGGAAGGTGCAGAATGGCGCAACATGCGTGGCATTTTTACAACT
>Ga0209355_1000808_pt1 | contig 18330 bp, 16 predicted proteins | sample LauGreSBDMM110SN_3_FD_187563 | JGI IMG/M metagenome (GOLD analysis project Ga0209355, IMG submission 187563) | Freshwater lake microbial communities from Lake Michigan, USA - Sp13.BD.MM110.SN (SPAdes) (version 2) | ecosystem: Environmental > Aquatic > Freshwater > Lake | place: Lake Michigan...
CATTAATAATAATGAGCAAAATGACACTAATAACACTAATGACACTAACGACCCATCTCTTGTATGCAAACAAAGTTATAATATTTATGAAATAATATATAAATTTATATAATATAGCAAAGTATTTATTTAACATCATAATAGGGATTATCTGAAATATTCATACCACAATAGCGCGCGGGATTTTTCTTATAATCAATAGGATTGTAAATATTTATAGCCTTTGCTTCTGTTATCATGAATTTAAAGTTAGACCAAAATTCATCAGTGTGTCCTACTGACTTAGTAGCAATATGACTAACTTCATGTAGAGCGACATACATTAATGTATTCATATCTATTAAGCGACCTTTACTGTTTTTTTCAGTATCTAAGCAAAAGGCTAATTTTTCGCCTTTATTTTCACTGTAAGCTGTGAATTCGCTTGTAGGAAGTGTTTCATATATTTTTTTAGGATTATAACCATTTATAAGACGTTGAACGTTAGTATTTTCCGGATATTTTTTTGATAAATGATTTACGAGTTTATTTAAATTATTATTAACATGTGCTAATCTGTCAGCAGCTAAATCGAGCTTATTTCTATCTCTGACGCAATATGTATTTCCATTTACATCAGAAATAATACATCTTAAATTGAATGTATCGCTATTTAAATATAATTTTGTAGCAATAATAATAATAAATATTATTAATATTATATTAAACAAAGTATTGCTTACCATTATTTTCATATATATAAACTTATATATAAATGAATATAAAATGTTTAAAAAATGTTATTATGTGCCTATTTCTAAAGGTTTTCTGAACTGATCAGTTTCAATTGTTGAAATATTCCAAGGGCAGTTAGTATTTGATCTTGGGTTGGCTGGCTCAGATCTTAATTGTAAGTTAGAATTTCTTAAACTTGAACCTTGTGTGTTAATTCCGACTAACTGTGATGGATTTAATAGATTAATATTTTTTAAATCGGCATCGGCTTGCGGTATAGAATTTGACCAAAGATTACCACTATTGTTGGGTAAAAGATCGGATGGGTTTGGTATTGCTTTATTGGAAGCTAGCTGGTTTATGCCACTTGGGCTATCGGCTGATGTTGCTACCGAGGTATTTGAAACACCGTTATATGGAGCATATGTAGGTGAATTAGTTGTTGGCATAGCTTCACTAGGTTGACCATTTAGATCCGAATAGTCAAGCCTATTTGACATAGGCGAGCTTAATAAATTCTTGCCTTTCGAATAGTTATACAAAGCGGCGGCAACAATAATTAGTGTTATTATTCCTAAAAAATATTCAAAATTAGATCCATTGAGAAACTGTCCTTTGAAAAACTTTTTTGTAACAGTCATTTTATATAAAATAAATAATAAAAAATTTTTAATAATATTTAAATAATCATTATTTATCAATTAAACAATTAAACAATTAAACAATTAAACAATTAAACAATTAAACAATTAAACAATTAAACAATAAATAATAAATGAAAAACAATTAAAAACAAAAAAATAATTAATAGTTATATAATATTAATTATTTATGGCATAATAAGCTAAATATCTTCATCACTTGAACTATCGTTAGCTATATTTGTTAAATTGTATTTGATTTTTATATTTTTGGCTTCTAGAAATGCTTCTACTGCATTTCTTCTTATTTCTTTTGCTTTTTGTTTAGCCTTCCTATATATTTCTAAATATATACTTTCATGAGACTTTAATTCTATTGGATCGCTATTTTCTGTAATAACGTCTAAATTAGTTATTTCTAGTTCGCAATCATCGTCAATAACCTGTTTTTTTTCTAAATTATTCATTAAATATTTGAATGAATTATTGTCTTGTGTTAAACCTGGTTCTTGTGCTAAACCTGTTTCTTGTGCTAAACCTGGTTCTTGCGCTAAACCTGGTTCTTGCGCTAAACCTGGTTCTTGTGTTAAACATGGTTCTTGTACATGTTTACTATCTGATAATACAAGTTTAATATTTTCAGCATTATTATTTGAGTTTTCTATATATTGTTGCCTATTATTCTCTAAAGGATCCTCTTTTTTTTTATTTATTTTAATCAATATTTGATTTTCTAAACTATCACATGGATATAAAACCATAAACTGTACTAATACAACATCAATGATGAATGATGATTTAGAAAATCGTATTCCATTTATATTTAATAGTGGAATTATATCATTATTACTGTCATAATCTGCTAAAGTAAGTTTCTTTTCATTTTCATCATAAAGGTTAATTTTCTCTTGCTTTATATTTGCTTTAATTAAAAATTTCTTGCCACCTTTATATGATCTCATAATGGGGTTGATAAAATCATTAATATCATCATTAGATATATTATCGGAATCGTAAAACCATAATGATTTATTATTGCAAATTTCTTTTATAAAATAATTTTCAAGATTTTCAAAGAACTCAACAATTAGCCTGTCGCTACTGTTGAATTCTAAATCGCAAAAGCATTTATTATTAGCTTGAATTATTCCTTGTTTAGTTTTACACTTAGGAAGCTGAATATAGAAATTTTTATTTAGATTACTATTTAATTTGCTGAAATAAATGTTAGCATTTAGAAGAGTAGGATTTTCTAATTTTAAAGTACTAAAATTAAAATTTTCACATATTTCATAAATCTGATTGTTCATTTATTTAATTATATAAAACTTTAGAAAAATGAATTTATATTTTCACGCATAAATGTAATAATTAAAATGTAATAATTAAAATGTAATAATTAAAATGTAATAAATAATATACTTACTATTATTATAATTTTAAAGTAATATGTCAAAAACTTGTATGTCAAAAAATAATATGTCAAAAACTAGTGTGTCAGAAACTAGCATAGCGTATCATTGTATTAACTTTTTAAAATCGGAAGAAATCAAGAAAGAAATGAGCGCTATAATTAATCCTATTATGGATTATTTCTTAAAGCAAATACACATTTATTTGTATTTTTTCTTATTTTTTATATTTATTAGTTTTATTTTACATTTAGGAGTATTATTTTTATTAATAAAATATAATATACGATTAAAAAAATATTATCATAAATTGGAAAAATTATAATATTTGGAAAAATTATAATATTTGGAAAAATTATAATATTTGGATAATATATAAATATGGATAGCGAAAGATCTATGGATGATACATCACAATCGGCTGATGCAGCTTTAGCGGAGTTGAAAGCGCTAACCGGTGGTAGAAGATACAGAGGAAGAAGAGGAATGGGATCAATATCAAGAGGAAGAGGAAGAAAAGGAGGTTCATTTTTAGCAGAAGTAAGTGTACCGGTAGCACTATTAGCGGCCACACAGTACATGAAAAGCAGAAGAAGATATGGAAAAACTAGCAATAGAAGAAGAAGAAGAAATACAAGAAAAAATTACAGAAGAAGAACCGGATATAGAAGAAGGTGAATAAATATATAATATTTATTATTTCATAAATGCATTGTGATTATAACTTAAAGTTATTAATAATAATAATAATTAATAATAACTAAATTCATAAGTTATTATTAATATGGATGACAAAAATAACATAATTAATTTTGATATTCAAAGTAGTATAAAAAAATGGGTAACTTTAGACAATGAATATAAAAAACTATATAGTCAACTCACAACTTTGAGAGATAGCAAGCATGCTATAGAAACAAATGTCTTTAATCATTATGATATACAAAATATGAAATATCCATTAATAAATATAAGTGATGGTAAATTAAGTTTAATACAATATAAACAATACAATATGCTAAGTTACAAATTTTTAGAGAATTGCTTTAAAGAGTTTTTTAAAGATTATGAAAATAGTGATGCTATTGAAAAGGAGCTTGTTGAGTTTATAAAATCAAAAAGATTATTTAAAACAAGTAAATTAATTAGACGAAGTTATAATAGCTAAAATAAGTTATAATAGCTAAAATAAGTTATAATAGCTAAAATAAGTTATAATAGCTAAAATAAGTTATAATAGCTAAAATAAGTTATAATAGCTAAAATAAGTTATAATAATTAAACATAGGTTTAATACTTAAATTTATACTATTATTTATATAATATAAGTATAAATATAAGAGATGTTGAAATATCTTAATGATCTAGATACTAAAAAACCTAAGCTAAATAATTTAGCTATGCTCCCTGGTTTTAATATAATAGAGCAAGCAAAAACCAAGGAACATTTTAAGAATGATACATTTAATAATGATACATCTAATAAAACAATTATAAGTGAAAATATGTTTTCTAAATTATATGGTTTAATTGATAATGTTAAAAAACAATTTACCAGAAAAATTCACAAGAAAACACAAGATGAAGCTCATGAAACGCAAAAACAACCAGCAAAAGCAAATACAAAAGCAAATACAAAAGCAACAACATTAAAAGCAACATCAAGTCGAAAACATACAAAAGCAGAAAATACAAATAAAAGCAGAAAAAAGAGTACTTAAGCTTTGAACCAATTACTATTATTAAATGGACTAATTAACACATTACTAATTCTATCTTTCCAATATTTAACACGCTGTTCAAATAGTAATTCTTTACTTGTTTTAGGGTATAAATCTTTATTTACATAGTCCTTCTCAAGTTCACTTCGTTTTGGTTTTACACCATAACAATTTGAACCTAATTTTGTATGAGGATTAGGAACATAACCGCCATTTATACCCGGTAGTCCGCAATCATATTTATGGCCCTCTTTATCTTGCAATTTTGTCCAATCACTTTGACTTGTTGGATAAAGACCAAGCTGATCTTTGGTCCAGCCATAACTACACCAACTTGCACCGGTTTTATGTGCCTCACTTAATTGATTAAAGTTAGCTAATTCTCCTTCAAATGCTTTGCAAACTGCTTTAGCATCATGATAAGTAAATCTATTACCGGGAACATGATAAACCTCGTTAAAATTCATCGATATGTCAGGTTGGACAACAACAGATTTTATATTTATTTCAGGTTTGTCAGAAAATAAACTTTTAAATTCTGTCATAATATTAATATTAAAGAAATAAGCTAATCCATTAACAAAAATTAGAAGAATAAATATTCCCCACAATAACGCCTCAATAATATAATGTCCCGACGTTTGATTTGAATTACTTGGATAACTTCCATAGTTATATGAAGTGCCTAAAAATGAAAATATTATATAATAAATCATAATAATAACAATAAGGACTATTAATACAAAAGGATTGGAGCCTAAAGTGTTTAAATTATTGTAAAAATCTTGCGTTATATTATTAACTAATGCCATAATATTATAATATTATAATAATATAATATTATAATAATATAAATATTTTTCTATAATCTATAATCTATAATCTATAATCTATAATCTATAATCTATAATCTATAATCTATAATCTATAATCTATAATATTTTTCTATAAAAATAGCAATATCCTTTTGATGTGATTAAGTGTGTTTCACTAATTTCATTAACGTCGTCATCATCAAAGTGATACCACTTTTGATTTGAATTTTTAATATATGCAGTATAATGTCCACCTTGACTTTCCCCACTATGATTACAAATCCCAAATAATTCATAAATATATGTTTCTTTATTATAACCTATAACATATTTGCTTAGATCTATACCTAATAATGGAGTATGTACCACACAATTTAATTTTTTATTTGAGTTATTAAATCTTTTGAAATCTACTACTAATATACTTGGTAAACTCCAGAATTTAATGGTTTTTATGACATCTTGTTTTGCATTTGTATGCTCATTAAACCACGCGTTAGAACCTTCTAAAAACTCATTATTAGTATATAAATCAAAACAATCGTAAATAGAACATTTATTGTTGTTATTATTATTGTCACTATGCGGTAGCGGCAAATTAATAGTGCTAAAAGGTTCGGGTTTAATACTTAAAATCTTGTTACTATTATCATTTGTTATAATTAATGAAACATGTATTCCGAAAAATAGATCAATGATTTCAGAATAGCTATTACTATAAGTGTTTTTAATCATAATATAACATGTTTTTGCCAATTCATCAAGATCATGTTCGGTTTTTCCATCAACGCTAATATTTACATTTCGTTCTAATGCTTCATGAAAACAATCAAAAATAAAAATAAGAAATTCTGGTAAATCATTTTGCGAATAGCCTGTAAATAAATCTCTCTTTTTTAATGCAGCTATTGCTTGTATAGTATTTATAAATCTATTTGGACTAATTATACAATTTTTACTCCATAACAACTCTTTTAATAGTTTCCATTCTTTTAAAACTAATCCATTGTCATTGTGTTTAACAATGTTATGTTCGCATAAATCAATGAGCTCATTTAACTCATAGCAATGCGATAATATTTGCATACACGAGTTTATATAACATGTATTTCCTAAATTACATAATCCCGACAAGCCTTTATTTTCATACTTGGTCAATAAATCATTACATGCCAAATATTTATAATCTAGTTGAGCATTCATAATGATATATGTAATGTGTGTAATATATTAAATAATATATATTTAAATATATATTATTTATATTATTCATTAACATTAACTTGATAATTATGAATTCTATAAATCCTATAAATCCTATAAATCCTATAAATTCTATAAATTCTATAAATTCTATAAATCCTATAAATCCTATAAATTCTATAAATTCTATGGATAATTTGCTACTATTATCAAGTAATTATATAAATCATTTAAATAATGGTACTCTCTATTTAAACAATTTAATATATATGTTTAATAACAATAACAACAATAACAACAATAACAACAATAATAACAATAACAACAATAACACCAATAACACCAATAACACCAGTAATCAAAGATTTGCCTATTTATTGGATTATAATTTGGGCGATTTTGAGAGATTATCCAATACCAATTTATATGGATTAATTAAAACAAATAGCGCAGACTTATATTATGGAAACATAGAAAACCCTAAAAATGAAACATGTGCTATAACACACGAAACTTTTTCTAATTGTGATGAAGTAACTATGCTTAAAGAATGCGGACATATATTTAATTGTTGCGCTATAAAGAAGTGGCTAATAGATCATCAAACATGCCCAAATTGCAGATTTAATATACTAACTAATTCTAACATTATTAGTTATTCTAATCCCGATAATAATAAACAAATTTTTTTATATACCAATGAATTCAAATTTTATTTGGCTTTACATATTGATACTTTATTAGCAAATAGACAAACATATAACGAAAACGAAAACGAAAACGAAAACGAAAACGAAAACGAAAACGAAAATGAAAACGAAAACGAAAATGAAAACTAAAATAATGAATATGATATTGGATTACTTATAACTTAAAAAAAAAAATAACTTAAAAATTATATTGTCACACTCATGGGTATTATTAAAGGAATAATATAACTATTAGTTATAATTTTCAATCTCTCTAATCTAATTTGTCTAGCTATTTTCCATTTTTTAGTTCTATAATACATAATATTTTTTTTAGCGTCACAATACAACGTAGGAGTTTCTTTGAGAGAAAGTTGCAATTCTCTCAATTTATTACTTTCAATTTTATAATTTTCTTCCAATACTTTAATTTTTTCAAATTGCTTACGTGTTTCAATACATCTTTTATTAGTATCATTTTTTTTCATAGATATGTATTTTTTAATATCTGCCAGCATTTGTGTTTCAAATCGTGTAGTAAAATATTTACCCTTTACATGTCGTAAAGTATCATTATTTATATTATTAATACCTTTATTTCCACAATATGGACAACGCGAATCGCCATTTCTAAACCAACTAATCAAACAATGTGTATGATAAGTATGGTTACATTCAGGTAAAGTATAACATTGACCACAACTCAATTCGTCTTTACATATCATACATTCTTCATTTGTATTAGTTGTATTATTTATATTAATACTAAGAATATTAATTGCATTTGTTAAAGTGTCCATAATAAGCTTTACTACTTTATTAGCTTATTAATCAAATTAGTTTTAAATATTTTATATATTATATATTATTTAATATATTATATATAATATAAAATATCTAGCAATTAGCCTTAGCATAACAATTAGCCTTAGCATAACAATTAACGCCCACCATTTAATAAAGCACCAAAAACGCTCCAATAAGGCAATAATGTCGGTTTTTGCTTCAATACTTTCAAAACTTTATCTGAAACGCATGATTTATCTACAACCGCTTGATACGTAAAATCATCAAACCAATTCTTTGCCATATAATAATTTCCATTAAACCCTTTTTTGTCACCCCACGAATTTTCAACAAGAAACCCGTTTGTTTTTGAATGGTCAAAATTGTAGCCTTTTATAACTACAGCATGATTTGGACCCGATTGCCTATAAGTTATTGCTTTACATTTTTCCATATATGTATTAAATCCAAAAACATCTTCATAGTCAAAACCTTCTTTATCTAAAAATCCGTGCTCATTTGATGCATATTTTCTAAAATCTACTCCCACCCACACGGCTTCTTCATTGTCAATTGATTTTTTAACCGCATCTATCATTATTTCACTTGGCACATTAATGAAATTTTGCTGGCTAGCACCTAATATATTGAATGTCATTTCAACATTATATAAGCGATAAAACGAAGTAAATTTACACGGATAATTTATTAAACAAATTTTGTCTCTTGCTTTATATGGAACATATTTTTTATAAAAGTCCAAGGGAGTTACATCGGCAATTTTTTGCGCTTTCAACGATTTGTCCGACTTAGAAACTTCATAATATTCCCATGTTATTTTACTAGGCGGCTCACCCAAAAATAACACCAAAATTTTATAGCAATCAAATAACATTTCTTGCAATAAACGGTCTTTATTTTTAGCAATTTCAGTTTTGGGCATAGATCTAATTTTATGCCCGCATTTTCGTAAAAAGTCGTCATATAATTGCTCTAATTCTTTGGAATTAGTACTATGAAAATGGTCGTCCATATTTGATTTTGGTATAATACCATATTTTTCAATTAAATTTACAAAAACATTCCACTGACCACCGTCATCTGTTAATCTCTCTAACATGTGTATTAATTTCACTACATCTGTATCGGAATTCAATGTTTCTAAATTAGTGTTGTAACTTTCTAATATATAATTCAAATAATAATTTGCTTTTTCTAATTTATCATAAAAAAATAAGAAATTTTGCGAAAGCTCAAAGCTAGGCTGCAACTTATATTTTTTAATCATTTTATAGCGAATAATATTTAAAAACGCAAATAGCCAACATCTGCCGCTATTTTTTTGATTTGTTACATTAGCATTTACATCAATAATTTTGTTAAATACTTGTTTATTATTTTGTATATAATCACTTTTCAATATTAATTTCTTAAAGTCGGACTTTGTATTTACATTTCTTAACACTTTATTTGTTTTCTTTATATTAAATTTATGTGAAAAATTTGTTAAATTTTTATGTGTTATATTATTAACCATTGTTATATAAAAAAATATATATATTAATATAACACTATATTAATATATTTTCAAAACAAAACAATAAAACAAAACAATATAAAGACTTATTTACAATCTTTCAAATATTTATCAAACAACAAACTTTTAATTTCTTTACATTTTAATTCGTCTAATTTTTTCTCATATTTTTCGGGATCAGTCCATTTTTCGCGCAATTTTGCTAACTCATTATGCCATGATTGTAATGTTGCTCCTCGCTTCATTTTAAATGCATTCATATTTTCTAAATCCAAGGCATATAACTGTAATAAGGGTTTCATAATTTGATTACTAATATAATGGCTATAGTCTAGCTCTAATTTATTAGCCTTAATATAATCGGGGGTCTCTATTTTTTCACCTTGCAAAGCCTTTTTATTACTATGCACTATATACGCATAATACATCCTATCTCCGCTAGACGGTTTATTGCCACTGTCACGTAATCCAATACGCTCAGCCAATACTTTATGCGCGATTTGCTTTGGGTTTTTATAATACCCACGCAATGACTTAGTAACTAATAGTTTTTCAATCGGATATTCGCAATTTATTAATTTATCAAGACATTCATTCAAAAATTTTACGGATTTTGTAATGCTTCTTTCTGTCATAATAATATTAACAATATTTCCATAAATATCTTTTACAATTGGGGCATTATCTCGCCGCTTTAATACTATACCCATATATTTCATTTTTCCTTTATCCGGATTGTCTTCATATAAAATACCTACATAACGCTTTTTTGATAACAAAATCCACGGATAAAATGTTTTTTCATATTCTAAATCATGAGGCGCTTTTAAGAATTTACTTGCCAATTCACCCGCCTGCTTTGCTAGCTCAATAGTATAAACTAGCGCTTCTTTATTTACAATTTTCTCAAGCGTCTCCGGATTACGCAAGTTGAATTTAAAGAATACGGAGTCGGTGTCACCATAAACGCACTCGGCTTTTACTTTTACAATTGTACCATCACTAACCTGCACATCAATATTGTCATAACATTCTTCAATAATTGAACGTCCGTAAAATAGTAATTTGCGCCCAATAGCGGTAGTAGATGCTGCAACGTCTGGCTCATAAAAGGCACTTGTTATTGCGCCCATTTGACCATATAAAGAATTAGCAGTTACTTTAATACTTAATTGACGCTTATCCAAAATATTTTTCATAAAATCGTCGTTTTCTAATGTTATAAGCTTTCGAGTTGCTTTGCGAGCCGAAAGTAAATCTTCTAAAATTGCGGGCATGATTGCTTTTCCCTCGCTAAATTGCGCAAATCTACAAATCTTATAGCCAATTATCATTTTCTTAGCAGCTGCTTTAGGTGTTAACCTTACATATTTATAAGTATCATATTTTACATTCACATAAGTATAACCCACGTCACATAAATTGTCGTATATAAAGTTTCCATGCACATCTTTTTCGCCTTGCTCACCTATTAAATTATGCTCTAAATCGTATTCTTTTGTCCACACTTTACTGTCATGCGACAAGTTTTCGGAAATAATAGACGACGGATATAGCGAACTGTAATCAACGCACGCAACCGGTTCATCTAAATAAATACCCGTTTTAGGCTTGAAAACATGGGCTCCCTCATACCCTCCGCCATTTTTTTGCTTTTTAACAACAGGCATAAGCGTGTTCTTTTCGCCGCATTTTTTAGAAACATAACTTTGTAATTTAATACCTTGCCCACGCAATAATAAGAAACTTAACGGGACATTACACAAATTTGACATTTCTACTTTGTCTGTAATAACGTCAACTTTTAATAATAACCAAATAACATTATCACAATCAGCTAAACAATATTTACCAACAGTCCATCTGTCGTAATCTGACCCATTAGCAAGCGAGAAGATTTCTTGGGGTGTTACGTCGTCCTTTGCTAAACCCCATTTATACTTGTAATTTGCTAAATCCAGTTCTTCAGCACTGTTAATCACAAACCAATGCTCCTCTTTGTTTAACTCAATAATTTCGTATTTCTTTCCCTTTTTATATAAATTCGAGCTAAATCCTTGTTCGTCAAATTTAATATAACTACCGACAGATATACCTGTTAAATTTTTAGTATTAACTTTTGTAGTATTTGCCTCGTTATTAACTTCTATACTTGTTACGTTGTCACTTATAAAATAGCTCGACGTAAAGTCTAATTTATTGGAACTTAATGTAAATTCTTTCCTGAAAATCACATACATATCAATAATAATACGTCCCGGCATTTTTATAAATTTTAGATTGTATTCACCGCTTGCTAAAATGATTTTGTTAGTTTCAATGTCTTCTAATCCAGTGCGCCAATCCTTTGAACTACAAACCTCATCTTTATTGCGCGATAATTTGAGAAATTCTTTTGCGCAATTTAATTCAAGCGATCGCTTATACATGAATTCAAAATCAAAACCGGTAATATTATAACCCGTAATAATATGCGGATTATCATTAATTATAATTTTTGTAAAGGTCAATAATACTTCTTTCTCTGTTTGTCGCTCTAAAACAATGACATTGTTTTCTTGAATCCATGACAAGTATTTTTCGGGAATTTTGCAACCACCTTTTACAATTATTACGCGTTTATACGGTTGTGTCTCACTATAGTTAATAAAACTCAGACCAATAAACGTAACAATATCACCTTCTAGATCTGGAAACCCTGTATTTTTAAATGCTTCCGTTAACTCATATAATTTTGTATTATATTCACACATACTATCTTTAATTAACTCAATTAAAGTGGCGTTTTTCTTATTGTAAGCCTTTACTCTCTTTTTACGCTTAAAATTGGTAGCAACTTCAATGTCTTTATTAGCGTCATTAGCATCACCAGTCTCAGGGTCGTCATCATCGTCTTCTCCTTCATCTTCTTCGTCTTCCGACTCGCTTAATTCTATGATGCCGTTATTGCTATTTTTCTTAAAATTGGCCGGAATATAATTTGCCAAATTTTCAATTAAATTTTCAAAATTTAATGCACTCAAATTCTTCTCTTTTGGATAAACTTTAGCAATGTAGCCTAATTTATTGGCGCTTAGATCGAAAGCACTCAATATTTCATGCTTTAACATGCTAATATCATAATTAGCTTGAAAGTCTTCAGTGCGCGAATAATAATTTTCAAGTATATTGGTAGCTAATTTTTTATAGTTTTTAATTGGAAGAGGAAAATCGCCATGACTGCTGCTTGCTTCAATATCAAAACTGCAAATGTTATATTTCACTACTGTCTCTTTTTCTTTATATGAAATAATATCTTCGTGACTTATACAATACTCATACGCACAATGTGTTGTTTTGTTTGCTATTTTCTTAACTTTATGCGACGCCATTTTAATCCATCCACTTGGAACGATTTCTTTACTATGAAAGAATTTTAATAATGGCGGAATGTCTGCTTCATACAAATAACAATTTGTAATTCCTTGTTCGTCTTTATATACATAACCATCATCATTTAATGTTCTTTCAAAACCATTCTCCTTGGTGGTTGTATCAAGATAAAATAGTTTCTTTACTTTATTATATATTGCACTGTTTACAAATGAGATTTTTATAAAAGTATGCTGTTTTTTATTATCAAAACCATATAATTTTTGCCGCTTTACGAGCTTTAAACTTACAATACTATCTTCGTAATAATTGCCAACCTTCTTTTTCAAATGAGCCAAAAACAAATTAGTTCGCTGGTCATTCCATTCATCGTTTACCAGAATGTAGAAAAACGGATAAAAGTTTTCAATAATAATTGAAGCAGTCTTATGCGTTTCATTAATGCCAAATGCTTGAATTATAAACTTCTTGTTGTCTTTATACGGATTAATTTGAACATTAGTCAATTTATTGTGTCCATCATAAACATTATAATCATACAATCTGAAAGATTTCTGTTTTTCCACATTCTGTTTTTCCACATTCTGTTTTTCCATATTCTGTTATTAATATTATTAATATTATTTCTATATTTTTTAAATAATAGAATAATTTCAATTTTTAAAATTAAGGATTAAGGATTAAGGTAAGTTTGTCAATGTATATGTATATTACTATTTTTATTTTTTAATAAACAATTTAAAAGGTGTAACTACTGGAGAATTTAGAATTATATTTTGTCTAGTTACTGCGTTTTCTCTCAAATTAGCAATGCATGACTGAGATAGCCTATTTCGCGCACTGCTTCTTACAACATTTGCAAAATTTATATTTCTAAGGCTATTTGTTGTAGTTGTAGCATTATCTTTTGCGGAATAATGTTTGTTAGCGTTTATTTTAGTATATACTAGATCCTGGGAATTCTTACAATCGTCTTCCACTTGATATTGATCAATAAACCCCCGCCCATTTATAAAATTTGGATCGTACGGCGTAATTGATAATAGCTTTGGAATGTTATTTAATCCTATTAGACCTTGTATCATTTTTCTTGATAAATTGGATCCATTTTTTGCAGGAACAAATGTGCTATTTTGTGTGGATGTTCTTGCACCTGGCAATAGAACTATTGCTTTTTCCAAAGTATCAATAGTTGGATCCCTTATACGTTCAATATTGTTATTTGGATATAAAAAGCGCTCGTCGGTTTCTGTAGCAGGATCATGATATACAAAGATACAATCTACATTTTCAAAATCACTTCCAATTGTAGTAGTAAATAAATTTATAACTTGCAAATTGTAAAAATTTAATTTACTATAATTTAAATTTTCATTAAAAGGATAGTTATTGCATAAATCTAATATATTATTATTTAATAATATATTTATGTCCAATGTCATAACAAATGTTATTCCATAATTAAAACGAAGATCAAAATCAATAGTAGATGTATAAAAGTTGCTTGTTAACTCGGATAATTTATTTACCCTATAATTTCTATCAAAATCAATGTTTTTAACTTTAAACTGCAAAGCATTATTGAAAACTTCATAACTGATACTAGCATAGTCAGGGCTTTTATTATTTATTGTTAATAAATTATTGACATTATTCTTATAGTAGTTATTGCTATATGTGCTAGTATTTGAAAAATCGATTACTTTTGAAATATTTAAATCAAATATTTTTTTGTTTTTATATTCAACATAATTGAACAAAATATTATTGTAATTTATATTATTATTGTAATTTATAATATTATTACTATAATCGCTACTATTAATATATCTATTATTGCTAGTACTATTATAGCTGTTAAATGTAAAATCTAATAAATATAAATTAGATGCATCACGAACTAATGTATTATATTTTGTATTAGCGCTTGTTATTAATGATGAATTTATATTTTTTTTAAAAATTATTTTTGAAATATCAAACACTATCTTATTTTTTGGTATAATGTGAGTGTTATTATATATGTCATATTGTGTTATACCTGTAATTTGTTTTCCCAATGACAAAAATATTGTATTGCTTAGATCGCTTGTTTTTTTATAAACACTGTTGTTTGCGTAAAAATTGGAACATATATCCAATGTTTTAACATTAAGAAGAAATATGTCGTTTTTATTAACTAATATTTTGCTATTTGCTTTTATATTGTTTAATATAGCAAAATTGTTCGTTTTAATCATGAAAGTGTTGAAAGTGTTGATATTATTATCAGCATAGTCATATAAATTACATATATTAGTACCATTATATAAACTAAATGTGTAGCTATTTATATTTGTAAAATCTAACGTGAGTTTGTTATAGCAATATATATTGCTATGTAGTGAATAAGATATATCTTTGTTGAATTTATTAATACTTACATCTGCATATGAATTAATTGGATCAGCGTTTATTTTATTATCACTAAATAAAGTTGTAAAATCGCTAGGCTTATAATCTATTGATCCGTAATTTGATGTTGGTAATATATTTGATCTGCTTGTTGAAATATTTGAAATCATAAATATAGTAGTGTTATCATTAACGTTTTTATTTATATTTATATCTCCTAATGCGTTACTTAAATCTTTGTATATAAAATCCTTTATATTTATGCCAAAATAATCTTTATTATTTGTTATACTATTAAAGTAATAGTTTAAGTGATAAAATATAGGATTGGTTTCACTTTCAATCTTATTAATTAAATAGTTATATGAATTATCGCTAACATCTTGATTTTTTATAAATAATATTTTCCTATTTGTATTATTTACATCATGAATAAATTTAATATTATTTTTAATATTATTTTGAGTAATAAAACAGCAATTATTGTCTTGCACATTTGCACCAGTGGATACAATTGTTTGACTTAGAAATATTCTATTTTTATATTTATTGGAATATTGCCTAATAAAATAATCATTAAGACCAACATCATTATTACTGCTATTTGTATTAGGGACTTCTTTAGTTATAATGTATGTACTTGCATGTATTGTTAATCCTTTATTTTGAGATGAATTTTGTAAAATAATATAATTTTTTTTACCAGCAGTCAATTCAGTCATAGTTATAATATATATACATTTTTAAAGTATACATTTTAAACTATAGTATACATCTTAAATTTTTAATAAAAAAGTATTAAAAATTTAACATAAGATAAAAATTTATGATTAAAAATTTTTATGTATATGCTCATGATAATACGTCGGTATCATTAAAATACCATTGCGAAGATAAATATGGAGGTTTAGATTTACTAATATTACTATCTTTCTTGGTTTTAAGATTTGGTCCTTTGGAATTAATTGAATTAATCTCGAAAGTTCCTATAGCATAATTAAAATATTTTAGGTCAGATATATTTCCTGAAAATCCACCATTATAGTTAATATACAAATTATCATAATTTTGTTTAACAATATTTGATAACTTATGGCGTTTTGTTAAATTTCCATTTATATATATGTCAACAATATTTTGAGAGGTTGCTCTAATTACAACATATACCCATTTTTTAATTGGTATTGCGTCTACATATATGTCGTCGTAGTATGCTTTTGAAACACTATTATTATTATGAAATACATTTATTCTTACTAACATACCTAATATTGGAAATTTTTCCAATAAATTGGTTGAATAGTTTCGTTTGCCTTTATATAAATACACACCAGGGCAGTTATTAGGACCAAATAAACCTGAGCCACCCTCACCTGTGGAATTTGGAGGAGATCCTTTATTAAAAATATGCATATAATCAAGCTCATCTTTATATTCTAAATTATTCACATATATCCAAAATGAATAAGTAAATTCAATTCCTTCATATTGGTTGGCACTTCTTAAAAGAGGAATTGATGTTTTTGCCCCTAACGCTTGCGTAACTGTTAAAGCTTCCGTTGCGTCTTTCATACCGCTAATTATATATGGTGTTTGTGATGGAGACAATAATACATATAATATTTTACAACCAATGTAAAATAAAGCAGAAAATAATATTATAATTGCTAATAAAAAGGTCAATCTTGAAATCATAGTGTTAGATGATATGAAATCGTTTAACATGCTTTTTTTTTCAGTTTTATATGGAATTAATGATGACATATTTTTTTTAATATTTTCCAAAATTCCTTCGGGTGGATTCATATTTATTACTATAATATAATAATATTAATATTAATATTAATATTAATATTATAATTTTTATTGTTATTGTTATTATAATTTTTATTGTTATTGTTATTATAATTTTTATTGTTATTGTTATTGTTATTGTTATTATAATTTTTATTGTTATTGTTATTATAATTTTTATTGTTATTGTTATTAATATTATTAAATTGTGATTGTGCCCTTTTCTTTATTATATTCAAAAAAGCTGACTTTCAATCTATATTTATTAAACATACTACTTGCAAGTCCGGCATTAATACCTTCCTTATAAATATTATATGCTTCTTGTGGATTAATTGCATTTCCTTCATAGCGTATACGTGTTATAAATCCTTCAAAACTGCTGTTTAAGCCGTCATTATTTGCGGCTGTTCCTGTGATTTGCATATTGCCTATATATATGTTTTTTTTAATTTGACTTGGATCATCGTTTTTATATAGTCCATGTAATATAAATGAATTGCGCAATTTACCATCTAAATATACATCAAATGTGCGAGTATCTACACTTAATGTTAAATTATTCCATTTTTGAACAGAAATGTTAGGGATTTTATATCTTGCAAAGTTTGTCCTATTTCCAGTGTTTGGTCTGTCTAAATAACTTTCTATGTCAATAAATAAATTATTTTCATATTTATCTAATGCAATATTTATATTTTTAAAAAAATTGCCAGACGTTTCGATTGTCACCTTATTGCTAATACCAGATAAAGCAACTTGTAACTCTGGGACTGTTCTTGCATTTTCACGAGTTGCCATAAATAAAATATTCTTTTCATTTGAAATATTATCACCCCAATTTTCTATATAAAACCATACGCTCAACATAAAGTTAGATGAACTTGTTTCTGGTATATCTTTAGAAAATATCACATTTTTATTACTTGAAAAAAAGGAAGAACTTGCTCTAGCACTATCATACCTTTCAGCTGGTAATTTTGCATCACACATAATATCATAGATTATATTTGTTTTGAAAAACAAATTCCTAAGTCCCCATATAAGAACAACCACAAGTATTATTACTATTATTATATTTACTACACTCATTATAATTTTATATATAAAAATATTATAATGTTTAATTCAACACTCAAATATTTAATATTTAAATTAATGTCTTAAATTCTTTCTTTAAATTCTTTCTTTAAATTCTTTCTTTAAATTCTTTCTTTAAATTCTTTCTTTAAATTCTTTCTTTAAATTCTTT
>Ga0209355_1000809_pt1 | contig 18315 bp, 4 predicted proteins | sample LauGreSBDMM110SN_3_FD_187563 | JGI IMG/M metagenome (GOLD analysis project Ga0209355, IMG submission 187563) | Freshwater lake microbial communities from Lake Michigan, USA - Sp13.BD.MM110.SN (SPAdes) (version 2) | ecosystem: Environmental > Aquatic > Freshwater > Lake | place: Lake Michigan, USA...
AGAAAGAGAAAGAATTGTAAAACTTGCAGAACAAAAAGCAGGCATGATTCAAGGCGTGAATTCCAAAATCAAAACTTCTCTAGATTACTTGAAGGAATTAGGAATCAAATTTGACGAAAACGACCCGCAAAGCCTAACAACTGGTTTAATGTCGGCATTTGAAAAATTGCAAAAACTTGGTTGGGACATTGATTTTGACGGTCTTTTGTGGGGCGTTGATTTAACCAATAACCAATCGCTATCTATGGAGGAAAAAGTTGCTCTTCATACAAAAGGAGTTGTCCAAACAGCAGTAGAAATAGTTCTAGGAAACCCAAGTCAGCATTTTTCGGATAAAGAACTTGATGAATTATTTGCCGACCTTGCGGGTGACGCTGATGAAATTGTCAAGAATGTTTCTAACGCTGTTTTAAATAACGATTTATCTAAGTTGAGTGCTGGACAAAAAAAGGTTGCCCTTAAAGTTATTGAAAGAATGAATGACTATTGGGCATCAGAGCATGGTTTTTTGATGTCCATACTTGCTGAGCATAAAGAGAATCCAGCGGATGTCGAATTAATACAAAGATTTGGATTAATGGACCCAACGGACTCCCTTAATAAAGGCACCGAGGCCATGGTAATCCCAATGAGTGATGGCAAATTAGCAATGTTGTTTAATCCAATTGGGATGATGATGGATGAACCGCCATCAATGCCAGGCGATGGCGAATGGAGAATGTATAAAGGTGACGGCAAGGGATTGGAAATTGAACAAATACAAGCAATCTCTAGGGTTGTTGATGCTGATACCAGGAAACGTCTCCTCAATGAGTTCTTGAAACAAAGGAATCAATCCCCGAGTTCGCAGCACCTAAATGCTATTTTGGAAAAAAACGCTGGGAGACTTGGTCGCTCAATGTTTATTTTCCAACACGAACTGACGCACGCCAAACAATACTCATTATTGGCCTACCTAATATCTCACGACCCAAGTGGCCGACGCCTAAAAGGAATGTCTAATACTGAAATTCTAAATCTTGTAGACGAGTTAATAGGCGGTAGAAATTCTTTAATGAGCCTAGAGTCGGTACTTAGTGACCCACGTGTTATGGCTTCTGCTTTTGCAGAAATGGGGACCATGGTTGAAGCAATTGTTAAAGATGGTATGGCTGGGGGATACCCGCAGTCACACTTACAAGCGATGAATATATTGGCAGAACTTTTAGCGCTGCCGCCAAGCCAACGACTCAATGCAGCAGAAAAACTTTTTGACGAAAGAGACAACTTAATAAAAGCCAAGGATGCCAACTTTATTACCCCAGAAGAAGATTCTCGACTGGCGGCTTTAAATAATGCCACTAATGCGATTGCTGAAATATTAGAGAACCCCGAAAACATGACTTTAGAGTCGGCAATTAGGGAGCAACGAGCGCTTATGTTTGCTGAAGCAATTGCCGAACTGAATGCGGGTGTAAAAATGGGCTTAATTCAGCCAACAGATGAAATCAAAAAAGTTCTTGAGCACATAAATGGCCCAATGGACGAAGTGCATAGATTTAAAAACTCAATTGAAGAACACGGAAAATGGAAAAGTAGTTATACGGACGGGTCGACATCTTATGACTCAAAACGAAAAAAACGAACAAAAGGTGACATTACTGGACAAAGTTATTCGGAAAGAAAAAAACGTTTAGTTGACGACAATGACCCAATTTCCGCAATGGATTCAACAGAATCTTTTAACAGTAAAAAAAGTCTTGTCTCACGCTTTTCTAAAATAAGAGAGAGAGTGATGCAAGGGGCAACTGAAAAGCAAAAAAAAGCATTTTTAGAAGAACTCCCCGAACAGAACGATGGGAAAATTATCAACCAGGATGGTCTATTAATTGCAGAACTTGCCGACAGCAGTAACGTTCGTGACGGTTTTGGTGATGGAAAAACCTTTGACAAAAAATTAGAAGAAGATATTATCCCAATTTTAGATTTAATTGAAAATAGTACGTTAGAAGATGATGTTGCGGTAGTTATGGATATTGGAAATCTAAAGAAAAACAAAAACCCAAACCGTGTTACATTCATGGAGTTTGTCAACTTTGTTCGTGCGGGCATTGCCCTAAATAAACAAAAGTATGAGATAGATGATTTCCCAAAGCAAAACCAAAAAATGATAGTTAAAGTACCTAAAGGCTCTCATGGGATTCCAGATTTTGATTTTGCACCATTAAGACCTAAGCCATCCAAGCCAGAAGATACCTGGGACACTCAAAGACAACCATTAAAACCAGAAGTGATTCGTGGCGGTTTGACTGATAGAGAATTGACAGATGCTGATGTTGAGGAACTATATAAAAGGTACGAAGAAAACAAAATCAAAAACCCAAAAACACGCAGGCCTAGAAGTGGAAGAGAAACACCCGATAAAATGTTGGAAGAAGAAGAGCGCCAAGTGGAGCGTGAAAGAACTCTTGGCATGGCATCCGTTTCCAAAGGTCTTCGGTCGTCTAGTACTGCGGCAGCCGCTCGTTCACAAGAAATCATTAAGCGCGCCAAAACCAAAAACATTGACATCGATACATATGAGCGTGACCGCATGCCTCGGGTGGATAAATTTAATGTCAACATGCAAGATGGAGAATTCAATCTTGGGGAATTTAAATTTTTGGTATCAGAAGAGCAAGATACAAAACGCACAAAGGACATACAAGAAACTATTCTTGCTGGTGGATTTAGGCCAAGTTATGACCAGACAAAATTTATAAAAGTCGATGACAAGTTCATTTTAGACAATTGGTTTTACGGCGATGAAAAAAAAGGATTTGGGGTAAAACTTCATATTATAAAACTTATTGCTATCGCTAAAGGTGATTCAAAAAAAATAGAACAAATTGACAAATTAATCGATGATGTCAAGAAAATGTCTGCGGAAGAATTCAATATTGCAGTAAGAGAAGCATCCCTAAGAATGAAGCCGCAATTTAATCAAATGATTTCCGTCGAAGTCGACGACCCAATAAAGATAATCCAAAGTGGAAAATATCTTACGGTCCATGACAAAGAAAAAATGAACCTTGCTGGCGCAAGAGGACTAAGTGAACGAGACAATTTTGATATTGAAACAATTCTTAGAGCAAGGTCCAATATAGAGCAACGATTTTTCGGGATTAGCCCAACAGATACGTCTCCTGAAACGACAGAATTAAGGCCAGCATCTGGGTATGTTTCAACACAAAATTCTGTAAAAAAACGTGTCTCGCTTTTAAAGGAGACATACGGCGAGGATATCGAAATACAACACCCTTACGCGATTGGAGAATTGGCACAAAGGTCCAGCCAAGACATGAGTCGATATGGAGATGCTAGGTTAATTTTGCGTCCAGAAGTTTCCGAGCGAACTCTGGTATTTACGGGTGACAGTATTGCAAATACTGGAGATTATTCTCCAGCGTTAAAACTTTCAACAATTGATGATAGCGAATATCGGCAAATGTATTTTGACCCAATGTCCATCTTGTATGCGGATAGGACTGGGGATATGGATTCAATTGCGTCCCCTGCAGAAAATTTACCCAAAGATGGTGCGGGTAAAAATCGTTATCAAGAGGCAATGATTTTAGGTTCTTTTGATGCGCCAGATGTGGCAGCAATAATTATGACCCCGCAAGAAGCGCGTGATTCGTACGGTGTAGTTTCGCGCGAACTCGTCAGGAATACAGCAGACAATAATATTACATCCCTGATTGCAACAGCACAACTGCGGGAGAACTTGCTAGATAAGGGAATTGACGTTGTTTTAAACTCACGGCTTTTCCCCTTGGATGAAGTTGAACCATTCAATACACAAATGACAAGAAAATGGGTTCAAACAAAAATCGAGAAAGGCAAAAGTGACCCAGATGATATGTGGAATAATTTAAAACTTGAACAGTTAATCCCAGATGACGAGACGACACCATACGAAGCATACTTGCGAGCAGTAAATGCTACATTTGGTGAAGGTACCAAACTTAATGAAAATATAGCGATATTTGACCACCCCGATAACGAAAACGGAAATAATAAAAAAAATCAAATAAATTTATCGAACATGATTAATTCCGAACTCGAAAGATTGCAATCGACAAAAGAGAAACCTTTACTCTTGGGCCAGGGACCACTTTCCAATTCAACTTCGGCACAAGACTCCCAAAATCCTCGTGGCGAAATAGGCTCAATGCTTCTTGCTCCTGGAAAAATTGAAATTACTGGTGAAAGGGAAGATGGGACCTTGGTTGGCAGATTGGTCGAACAAAACACACCGTCAAAATCTCTTTCAAGACTTCAGAGCAAATTACAAGAGATTGTGGATAATCCTGGGGTTCATGGGTCGCATAAAGTTGAAGCACAAAGAGCATTGGGCGTAATTAAGGCTCGAAAAAATGCAGAGTCTGTGACTGGGTCTCGTTCTTTGTCTGGCTTTAATGGAGGAGCAGTTAGCCAAATGCCTTCAACAATAAATCAAAATTCTCGACAAATACTTGAAAGACTTGAAGATAATGGAGCAACATGGGGTGAGTCGCTGGATGATTCTTTGGCAATTAAAAACCCAACGCAAAAACAACCAGAACTTAGAACTACTCAAGAAAAAATAGACCAGGGCCCACAAAACTTTAAAAATGGTCGAGATAAAAATAAAACGCCAGCAATGGCAAGGGTTGATAATTCAGAAAGGCAATTTGGCAAAACCGCCAAGGAGATAAATTCATATTTTCTTGAAAAACATAACGTAGATTTAGATGTCCCCAATAGGTTTTTGTCAGAACAAGGCGATGAAATCGACAGGCAAAAAGCAGTAACCTATGGTGCGCTTCAGGCTATTGATGATGTTTTTGAAAACTTAAACATTAAATCGCTAGCAGGTAGAGATAATTTAAAAATATCGATTAATGACTTTATCGCAGATGCAAATTTAGGGCAATTCGCTATAAAAGAAAAATTCTTTTCCAAAACAACATATGGCGACGAAAAAACCAAATCAATGATACAAATCAATAAAGGTGGCATCTCCAATATGTCCCTTCAGGAGATTTGGTATGACATTAAATCTAACGGTACTCAAGCAAAACAGATAGATATGTTTTTTGCAAAATTGGGCTTACCTAACGGCTTTGACCCTATTTTCCCTGGAGAAGATTCTCCAAATTTTGAAAATTGGAAATCTGTAGAAAATGAATTCTTACAAAGAATTGCCTACGGTGTCACTGTCCATGAAATTGGTCATTATTTAGATTTCACTCAACGAGATGAAGGCAATTCAAGTTCAGCGCCACCCATAATGAGAAACCTTTTTGGAAGAGGGAAACCATCTAGTGATAAGCCATCTAACGACGGGATGTTTCAATCATCATCTCCAGGGATGCCAGAATCATTTACAGATTCCCCATCAGTCTCTAGGTATGGATTAGGAAACAATCGAGAAAAACTTGCTGAAGGATTTGCGTCATGGTTCCTGTTTGGCGGCACAGGATTGGGGACTTCTCCAGTATCTGGAAGTTCGGCAAGTTATAACTACAGCCAAGATGCGCAAAAATTTCAAGAGACAATGGCTAATATCGTCACGCCCCTTTTGGAAAAGTTGGGTCAAAGAGTTAAGAGTGCTAAACAAAAAGAAAAATCACAATCAACGGCAATAACTGAAAAAATCCCAACAGGGGTTTTCATTTATGCAGTTGCGCCATTTACGGAAATTCTCAATGATTATCAATCGTCGTCCAAAGCAAATAGTGAATTTAAATCAGAATTTTACAATTCTTCTAAAAAATACTTACTCGGGAACAATACAAAATCTATGTCCACCCGACCACAGCCAAAAATTAACGACAAAACTAGATTTGAATCAGACAAAGATTCGTTAGTTTTTATCGACAAGGAAATTAAAAAAATTATATTGCTTGCTCAAAATGAAAAGACCGCCATCAAAGGCCTTCTTCCAGAGGTTCTAAAACGTATTCAATCAATGACCGAAGATGAATTAAAAGCCGCTTTAATTAAGGCTTCAAAAGAATATATTGCTGGAATCGATAAAAGACCGCGTTTTCGTTTTAATGGCAAAACCGAAAATTCAATTACCGCGGAAAGCCCGTTTGATAATTTTATAAATCTTGGCTCCTGGAATTCAGATTTGGAAGAACAAAATAATTCGGCAGAGACGGATTCTATTTACGGCTTGAGACTGGGTATTCCTGAAAATTCCGAGAAAGAAATACTGCCAGTTAGGGGATACTTGTTGCACGTTGATGAATTGAACAAACGAAAAAAAGCAACTCAACTTCAAATAGAAAAAAAGAAAAACAATTTTGAAAAAAGGGGTATTAATACCGCAAAAATTAAACCAGAATTTCTCCCCCACTCAATGAGTATTGGGGAGTTCGGTGCAAAAGATTCGCTAAATCCATTGCCGAGCGAAAGGGGCGAAATTGAAATTGTATTAAAACCAGAAATAGCACATCGAACTCTAATGACTCTTGGAAATTCGTTTGATGGTGCCAGAACCCCAATAAATCTTGACGGGGAAGATGAAGACCAAAAACTCCTTGTGTCTATGTTGAGGAATAGGTGGAGGGATAACGAGCAGAATCAGGTTGAGGAAAATAAGGGTTTCAGCACTATGCAAAGAATCATTAACCTACTTAATGCATCTATCGGGAAAATAGGTTTTGGTGACGTGACCAAAAACAGTAGTGGCTCTAGACATTACGTTGAAGCAATTACTGCTGGTGGGTTTAATCTCGACGAAGTTGATGAGATACACCTAAGCGTGGATTATGTCAAAAAACATATAACTTCAGAAATCAAAGAACCAAATTTGGCTCAAGTAACAGAAATTTTATCTCGCCTTTCAATCAAAAACGACCTGATTGCTGCCGAGAGTATTATTCTTTCACCTAAGACTCCAGAAGAAAAAAAAGCAGCCATAGAACTGAAGAAAAAAATTAATTATGTTATGCAAATTAAAAAAAATAGAGAATTGAGAATGGAATTTTCTCAACGAATTAGTAGCAAAATACGAAAAGAAAATGGTCCTAAAATTATTTTCCCAAATGATGACGGGCTTGACTATGACGACCCAAAAACTTACAAAAATTACGTGGACGGAATGGATGTCGACACACTTTTGAATCACAGAATGGCAAATGATGTTAGGGAGATTTTAAAAAATCTTGGTAAGCCTGTTGCTACGAATGAGCAAGTAATGCAGTTCAGACGAAATAGTAACGCCGAAACAATGGTGAGTTCCTGATGAAATCTGTTCTTGTAGGTAAAGCCGACAATATTAAAATATATTACGTCTTAGACGCACAATCAAACCAAAATGATGGGGTTGTGGTGGATGAAGTGGGCAATGTAGACATTGTTAATTTTTGGAACTTTGTCAATAATAAATCCTCTATCAACAAAATACAACATAGTAATTTTCATAAATTTTTATGGAATAAACCAGAGGGCGAAGAAAGAAAAAAATGGCAATCGATATTTATTACCAAGACCCTATTGCCAGATGATGACCTAATTGATTCAGTTGCAATTAATAATGATGTTTTAAACAGAAAAAAAACCATTAACCACCTAGCGAACAGAGCCCTAGATTTTAAAATAGCGCTATCTTCACAAACACTTGAAGAGAAAATTCTTAAAAAAATGGGGCGCAGAATAGGTCGCTCCATCGGCGCAAATAGAAAAATTGGCAAAAGGGTTTTCCGAGAAGTCCAAGGTGTTCTAGACCCACAAAAACGTCGCGACAACGACGGCGACGGAATGATTTTTGATGGCACTAGACGGGAGATGCCAGCACCATCGGGGGTCAGTAATAGGAACCAACCAGACATCTTGCCTGATTCGCGAATTGCTATCACTGATGACATGAAAAGACCTACTTCCAGCAATCTCAAACCATTCACCGACATTCAGGGTAATAGAAAAAATAGATTATTAAAGTTGTTGAAATTAAATGGCAATGGCGCTGGTAAAAAAGAAATAAATGATTGGTATCGAAAACATTTGGCGGGAGTGTCGGTTAACAATATATTGCGGAAAAAACGAAAAATAGAAAAAAACATTCTTGATGCTTTAAACATTGACCGCATCAGAGATACAGGACACGCAAGAGAGATACTCTCAATGTTGTACCCCCATGCAGCACCCGAGCACATAGCGTACCGACACAGAGGTTCAAAGAAAAAAGCAAATTATACTTTTTTTGAATTTTTGTGGTACAACCCAGATGGGAGTTTAAGAGATGATAAAACCCAACTTTCCGAATCTGAATTAACTTTGTTTTTGGGCCACATAAGACTTCTGCAACAAAATCAATCTATAGCCGAAAATGCTGTCCACTACATATCGGGGACCACTTCCTATAAATCCAGCAAAATTTTTGCAGAAGGATTTATTAATGCCATAATTAGGTCAGGCGTAATACCGTCGTCGCCCGATGAATTTAAAAAATTAATGCCTGCTTTTCTTTTACATCAAATAAAAGACAATAAGACAAAAATAGTACCCATAGTCAATAGTCAACAACAATGGGAACTTGTTCCAATTGATGCGATTACAGATTGGGGCGACTACGCGGCAACACTAAATCAGATGCGTTTAATTTTATCACTGAACCCAGAGAGCCACATAAAGGACATCGCTAAAGAAGTTAGTAACGGCTTGTTTGAACACTCAGGGGGGGCTAATGCGTTGGGGTATGTCTCATCACAGGCAAAACTCCCTTCGTACTCTTTGGGTCTAGATTTTTTACCTTCAAGGGATTTTATAAATAAGGTAAAAAACATTAGTGCTCCGACCACTCCTCGACAATATATTGAAATGATGTATAGAGATGGCGAAACTGATGGGCTTTTTAAGAGCAATATTGTCGGTATAGATGAAAAAGCAACGCTAAGCGATGCTTATTTCACAATGTCATCAATTGCCACTCGAATCACTATAGCCAGGCAATTGGCGGAACTCGGCGATGTAAGGAACAAAAAAAACATAGAAGACAAAATAAATAGAATTGTAAAAAAACAAACCAAAATTAAAGAATCAATGGTTGAATTGTCCTTAAGTGAAGAATTTAATATTCTACAAAAAGACCTACAAGACCTTGAAGCCGAATTACGTGACCTGTCTATTTTGACTGATGAACTTTCCGATAATTTAATTAACCAATTAATTGATTTATCCGCAATGACAACCACCTACCACGAAAACGGCCACTTCCTCCACGGTTCAGTAATGGCGACCGATATAACTAAAAAAATCAAAATAGAAAGAAATAAGAGAATTGATGAGTTGAGGGCTAAACAAATCAGTTCTACAGACGAAGAAAAAGAATTGGAATATTTAACTACTCCAGAAATAGAAGACAAAATGCTTCTTGGTTGGCTATTTAAACGTCTTCACCTAAATGCTTCAGATGAGGAAATTATTCCACGTTTAAGTGACACGGAGTCCGAGTTAGCAATTCTTGGTTTTATTCAAATTTTTGGCAACATCAGCACCCCATTAGAAATTGACCTAAATACAGCATCTGAAATTGAAAAAAATGTTTTAAGGAAAAACTCAATTTTCGGGTTGCTAATTGACGCCTTGCGCAAAAACACTAGTAACTCAAATCCAAAAATTTCATCTGCGGCTTCTGCCCAATTAAAAGAAATAATTGAATTGCATAAACATAAATTACAAGAATTAATTATTGACCCCATCACCAATCTGCCAGTGCAAATATCACAATCAACAATTGACAAAATTTTAGAAAAAAACAAGAGCGCAATTTCATTTTTACGCAATAATCCATCAATGGGTGATTCATCAAAGTTGCAGGAAAGGTTGAAATTACTAACTCCCGCAAAAGGGGATTTAACCCTTGGTAATTTATTAAAAATTATTGCAATAGAGCAACTTGTTGGTCAGTTTGGTTTAGATAAGGCCACACGTATGTCGGGTGCGGCAAACAACATCCAAACCTACTACCCACAGGGGGTCATATTAGGAACCGATGCGTCAATCAAATTGCCACAAGGCGGGAATGTTGTTCCTAGTCCTGGTCAAAATATGACAAATATTATTTATGGCGCAAATGTAACAGACATATTACCGACGGTTGTAAGGTTTGGTTTACCAAAATTTTTTGAAGATGAAGAAAATAATGCCTTCATGAGAAGTATTAATTCTTATGCATTATCTCACCTCGGACATTACGCCGATGTAGTTCAAGGCAAACCTAAACCTTTAGTAAAGATAGCAAGCACATTGAGTGTCGAGAAAGATATAGAATTAATTTCAGCAAGAGACACTTTTGAAATACTAAAAAATGCATTTAAAAGATTAAAAACAAATACCGCTGGGGATAGTTCGAAGACCAAAAACCACACAATATCTAGTTATTTGAGTGCTATGCCTAATTTGGGTATGTCAAATTTAGCAAAATTGATTGAATCAAATAGCGACCTACGCGATAAATCAAAAAAAGGAAATTTTGCTGAATTCTATAAATTACTAGACGATGAAGAGAAAACATTAGTCAGAAGGGCTATTTACGATGATGTGATGGCAAATGACGCAAAAGAAAAATTTAACAAAATTTTTGAATCGCAGCAAAACATTGAAGCATACATTAACTTAAATAGAGATATTTTTACAAGCCTATATCAAGCAGTCAGACTGACGCCTGACCCATACGAATACAGCGCTCTAGATTCAGTCTTAGTGTTGATTAAAAATTTTACCGAAAGCCAAGGCACAACGTATGAAATGTTTCAAGAAGCCTATAGGGATTTAATAAAAACAATTATGGAACCAAAACTTAGAGCGGCGAATATTCCTAGAGATGCCAGACAGGAATTGATAAACGCTCAACTTGAATTACTAGAACAAGGTTCGCAATTCGCAAGAGCAGCATCCATCAATGCAATTCATGACTTAGAAAATTATTTTGCCTGGGACGAAATGTCAAGTAATGAAGTTGACACCATTATAAAAATGGTACAAAGATGGGGTGGGGAGATTGGTGAGCCAAGTTATGCAATGCACGACTATCGAACCGCAAGAGTTGGGCACTTGTTTGCGGCATTAAGACTGAAGACGTTGGGCGGACGTTTAGAGTGGGCCGAAATACCCGCTGAAATAAATCTTATTTTAGAAACGGGCATCCCGTTTTTGACGGATGGAAGAAATCTCACCGAAGAAGAATTGAATGCGCTTACAAAACTTACTCGGTGGATGCGCCCAGACGAAAAACAACTCCCAGAGATAAAGTCACTTCAGGCTGGGTTACAACAACAAAAGGAGGACAGATGGCTTATTTAAAACCACAACAAATTGGCGGCTACGAGGAATCTCCAGACTGGTTAAAAAAATGGATACGGGTATTTGGTCATATCTGGCCATACGATAATCGGGATTATTGGGGTGATTTGGTTTTTTCACACAAAATTCAAGTCATGTCGGGCGAGATTTCGGAAGAAGATTCTGATGAAGAGTTAGCAAAATTATTAGATTTGGCGTCAAAGAGACCTGAGCGAATTATCAGAAATCGAGTTAACCCTTTACGCTCAAGTTTGGAAGATTTAATCTATACGGAAAGAAATGCCGCGGCCTGGAAAAAATACGAAGATGGTACACTTGTAGACTCGGACGACGTTGCGGAGTGGTATGGTCAGCAACTGTTATCACAGGAATCAAACAATTCGGAAAATAATTAACATATGGACCAAGACTTTAAAGCCGACCCGTTAGGTGGGCTCATTCCTCAGGAGCGGATTACTGGGGATATTCTTCGTGGTAGAGGCCCAAGACGAGGTAATTTAGAAAGACTTTTACGTTATTGGCGCCCAATCATGAACAAGCCTGGGGGTTTTAGTCGTTGTCGCGTAATCTTGGCAGACCATCCAGAACTTTACCCTCTGAATAATATTTGCGCGTGGCTGCACCACGAAACGACTGGTCTATGGCCAAATGAGGGGTGCCATCATCCAGACATGAAAAACTGTCGGGGTAAATTAAAAAAACGAAATTGGTCCAATGCTGAATTTTTGAAGAGGATTAATAAGCCAATTAGACCCCCAGGCGGACTTGGAAAATTAAAACAATTGAACTGGGGAGATGATGAGCAACAATTTTTCTCAACCAAGCAATGGCGTCAACCAGAAGAATTATCTCCAGTTATCACCAATATGGACACAAAACATGCCATGATGGTGTTGAAGGATTTCATGGAAATGGAACCTAAATTCGTGGAATATCTGCGCGATAATGATAGTTGGGAAATAGTGGGCGAAAACAACGAAAATGTCAAAGTCTCCATGCCGTATATTCCCAATGAGTGCTGTGGTGGTTAATGGAAAATAAATCAATAAACATACGTGAAATTAAAAGACTGAGCACTCCTAGTTCGTGCTGCCCAGACTCTAAAGTGACAAAATTAAGAGTTGTTTTTAATTCTAAAGAAAATAGCCCAACAAATATTCTTCGTGGCTTTGGTGCTAGCAACCCAGAAATTATTTCGTTTAAAGCCCTCATTAAAAGAGGCACAAATGAGAGAAGTTATAATGTCAAAAGAGTTGGCACAATTGGGTCCAACTCACCAATACTTCAAGGTGTTCAAGCCGTTGGCTCATATCTTACGCCAGGAGATATAAGTAAATTTAGAAGCCCTGTGCGCTCAGCAGTCTTCGGCGGGTTGACACCTGGCAAACCAAGAATCCCAGGTTTAGGTTCAGTAAGAAGACTGGCCAATGTTGGTGATGGACAATCACGTTGCCCTGAAGGCTATCAATATGGCGGTCGATTCACGGATAATCAATTCTCCACATGTGGGAAAAAACTGTTTGCTCTTCCTGGGATACTTGGGGCGACAATTGCGGCAATTCGTAAACTTGATAGGTTCATAAACAAACCTGTCACAACAAGCGGAACTCCTCTTGGCGCAGGGGATTATTCACAAGGTGACTCAACTAGTAGGGCGCCTCAGATTCCCAAAGTATCATTGCCGAATCCTAAAAAACTAGAACTTGAAGTTGAAAGACTTGTTACGCCGTTAGGTGTCAGTAAATTATCAGCAGCACGCATGGTGAGAAGAGACGGATTTGTCTTGGAACCAGTTGTTTCACCATCGGTTCTAAGGACAATCCCAGACAATAGAGATATGGAAGGTGCAACATATCTTGCAAACTATCTGTCGCCAGAAACAATTGGCGGAGAAGAATTAGGTCTACTTTCGAATACTGGAATACAAAGTCTTAAATATGTTTTGCCAGGTGGGTCCGTCTTGACCTTGCAGAAAAAAAGATTATTGACGGTGGGCGAAAGAAGAAAACTTGGACGTACGGTTAATTCGGCAGCAGAGATTGCTATTGACAAGGACCCTGCGGCAAGGCTTAAATATGTAGCAACCGAGACTGGAGATGGTATCGGGTATAGCGAAAACTTCTCTGGAATTAAAAACCCAAACAAAATTCTTGAGAATGGCAAACAACGTTGGGCCACGGTGACTTTTGGTAAAAACAGGAAAGTTACATCATCTGAAGAATCGGAAAAGCCAACAGAGAATCTTGCTTCGGCGGGCAAAGATATTTCGTCCGTAGAGGGCGCAATTGAGCATCTAAAAAACAATGGGACTCTTGCCGATATTTCGCCAAGCATTCTTCAGGAAGTTTTGGCTCGCATGTCTGGTGTCGAAATTGAAAAAATCAATGACAATCAGTCTCTGGTTACGTTGCCAAATGCCAATAAACTCATATTGAAGTCAAGTAGGTCTAAATTTGAACACCTTTCTGAGCGATATGCGTCAAGTCTTCAAGAACATTTGCAGATGGTGTCCCCAGACGTATTTTTTGTTGGTGTTGGGGATAAAAGGAAGTACTTAGTTCAGTCCGCTGACAGTATCTTGCCAGACTATTCAATAGATAGAGAAAAGAGCATTTCTTTAGCGGAATTATCGGATATCCCAGCATTAATGATTGCTGACCTTTTGAGCGATACACGAAATCGAAATCTTGCATCGGTTTCTTTAATTTCAAACAAATCAAAAAACAGAATTGTGGCTACTAGTAATCCAGAATCTGGAATGGTAGACCTATCAAAAATTCAAATTCGTGAAAGAACTCTTTCCGAAATTGATGAATTTGCCAACGAAATTATTAACGATTTCTACAAGTCATATTATGCGCAATTAAAAGAATCCCAGCGCCGCCAGCATCAATTGTTTATTGCTAAACTCGTAGAACGAGCCAGACTTTTTAATTTTTCTAATTTTAAATCAAAACTCTACTCAGATAGTCAATTGTCGAGTGGTGAAAAAACACACTTAAACATCTTGGAAATATTGTTTAAACAACGTGTGCAAATGTTGCAAACAGCAAGTGAAAATATTAATTTAATTTTGGAAGACCGACAATGAAACAATACGCAATATTAAAAGACATACTTTTGGACACAACCTATGGCGTTGCTGTTAAGGATGGCGGATTTGTTGAATATTTTGGTCTTAGTGAACAAAGTTGCCAATGGGCAGACTGGGCGAATGAAAAAAGTATTAATTCTTTACAGATTCCAGACGGTGTAAGTCTTGGGGACTTTCAAGATTTGACTGAGGAAGTTGCAAAACAACTAAATTTTAAAATTGGTGTAAACGAATCGATTAAAACCAAATCTATCGACAATCAAATTTCAACAAAAACCGTGAGCGGCTTTGTTTTTATGGAATCAAAATCTTTGGCGAACAACTCAAGAACACCCTCCGTATCCGACATACCACTAAGAATGTTCAACGAGACAAAATCTTTAGTTATTGCTTTTAAAATAGCAACTTTCAAAAGCGATATTTTACGCAGCGAGATTGCTCTAAAGAGTCGATTTAACCAACTTGCTTTTAATCTTGAAAACAATAAATTTAACCCGCGACCAAATTCAAATTTCAAAAATATTGAATTTGACAGACTCAATAAAAAATCCAGTACTGGGTCGCAACGTAGATTTGGCAAAAAGATTACCGAACAAATCAATTCAAACATTTCATTTGTTGATACTGAAGAAAAATGGCCAGGGGAGTTTATTTCTGGATTTCTGCTAGGACGTTTACGTAGGCGTAAAAAAAGAAAAAAAATAAGTCTTAAAACATCTGAAATTTTAGATTTTCATCAAAAGGGAATTGGTGGAGCAATCGGTGGCGCAATTGGTGGTGCGGCACGTAGGACATCAATTCCTAACGGGCGTGGCAGGGGTGGTCGTGGTGTTGCGTCGCGTGTTATTGCTGGTGTGCTCGACCCAAGCAAGCGTCGCGACGTAGATGGTGACGGAATGATTTTTGATGGAACCTGGCGTGAAATGCCAGACCCAACAAGATTTAAACCTAACGAACGTGTACAGAAACCTGTCTCACAAGGTCTGCGTTCCAGTAGATACGTTCCTGGGCAAGACTCTGGCGCTGAAACATATTTTGACGATATTCCAGACATGTCAGACGATTCCTTGCTCAAGGAAATCGAAGAATTAGAAAATATGAGATACCCATTTGACGGCAATGTGACCAAGCCACGACAGGATAAAGAACGCATTGAGGAAATGAAAAGAGAGTTACGAAGAAGAAGTAGAGGCGAAGGGAGAAAACCAATAAAGAGAAAGAAAAGGGAAGAAACCCTCCTTGAGCGTCTTATACGCGATTTTAATCCTTCTAATTTAGAACTTGCAAGAACAGATGACCTTGTTGATGAATATTGGGACGTAACAAATAGAAAAAAACCAGAAACCGCTGAAGAAAAGTATAAAAACACACAACGCCTTAAAGCGATAAGAAGAGAATTGGCAAGCAGGAAACCAGATAGTCGTGGCCGTCCAGAGGACAGGATAGAACCTAGCAATAACCCTAAACGTTTTGAAGAAATGTTGCGAAGACCAATGCCAGAACGCGTGCCATATCTCGGCACTGCGTCTCGTTCAAATAAACCAAGCCGTGGGCTTAGAAGTCAAACTTCACAAAGTTCTGTGACATCCAGACAAAAATTAGGAGAACTACCTAAAAACGTTAGATTTTATATTCAAGAACTAAAAAAGAAATACCCTTCGCAAGCACTTTTCCAAGAATTAGAGGCTGGTGTTATTAGCGACACAAACAGAAGGGCGGCATTAGATTTTTTTGACGGCATAGAAAATCAATATCAAAGGCAAGACAATCAGTCACCAAGTGTTGTAGACAGAAGAGCCATCAGTAATCTGGACCGCATTGCAGCGGCGCATTTAGCAAAAATAATTGCTAGAACGGACAACAATTATCAAGAAGAAAGATTTAATCCGATTGATGGAATTGACTATTCACCTGTTGATGAAATAGCCCCAGACCGTTCCGAGGGACGACTCGGAGCGGTGCGTGAAACTGCGAACAGGGTTTCTGAGCAACGAAGAACAAGAGGGGGTCGTGGGCTTAGAAGCCAAACCAGCCCAATGGGAAAACGTATTGAAGAAGAATTTGCGGATGTTATAGACGACCTATTAGACCGTTCTCAAGGAACTTCAGACAATCTTGAATCTCTTCTAAAAAAGATAAAAGACGGAACACTCGGCGCGGAAGATAACGACTGGCCAGATTTTTTTCAGGGCATCCTCGATGAATTTAATAACGGCGAACTCCAGGGTGATAAAAGATTGGGTGAGTTTATAAAAAGACTTTCTGGTGTTGACCCTTCGCAGATTAAACCCGAACGAAGTCGTGGTCTTAGGAGTCAAAGTTCACAAAATCTAAGTTCACGAAGAGCATTGGCAGCAACAGAACGTGCAGCAAGTCCTCGCGGGTTAGCATCGCAATCTTCACCAAAACCTTCTGGTCGACGTCGTCCAGGTGTCGACAAAGTAGACCCATCAGATGGAAAACTTTGGGAGTCCCTGACCCCTGAACAAAAGAAAAAAGCAATCGCAGCGTTACAAAAAAGTAGAGATGAAATTACCGAAAAATTTAAAAATGTACTTTTCAAATCATGGTGGAAAGACCAGGTAAGAGGTGCTAAAAAACAATCTATCCTTGGTGGTCGATTTAAGCCAAGAGGTACAGATGAAAAATTTAACCCAGGTGATATTACTGAAATGCAAAGACTTTTAGACCTGGATAAATCGATTGCACCAGCCACTAGGCAAAAAGTTCAAAAACAAATTGATGCTTTAAGTTTAATAAATAGAATGGAGGCTAACGACGACTTTTCCTTATTGGAACATTTGCACCCAGCCCAAAAAGGCGCAATTCTGAAAGCGCTTGCTGATGACCAATCCTTTAAACCAGTTAAGGGATTTACGAAAACAACTCCATCAACGGTCTTTGGTGCAGGTGGCGGATTGAAGAAAGAAGATGTTGATGCCGCCAATCTAATTGTTGCCGACGAGAAAAAATTTATTAAAGAGTTACTTGACTCTGCTCGTGGCACAAATGATGCAGTCGAACCGCTTTTGGAAAAAATTAGTAAAAATAAAAAATTAACGCCGCAGGAAGAACAAGACTTATTAGATGAATTTAATGCTCAACCAGAAGTGAAAGCAAAACTTGCGACAATTTTGAAATCAAGAACAAAGAGTGACAAAAAACAAGTATCTTTCCGTGCACGAATTTTGCGAGTCAACCCAGACAGAGCAAGAAAACGAGAACTTCGTCGACAGAGGGCATCAGGTCAAATCCGCCGTAACCCAATCATTCTTGACCCAGCAATGCAAATCAAAAAGAAGAAACTTCGTTCAGCGGCTTTCAGACGACAAATTCTTTCAAAATTTAGAAAAACCAAAAATGCAGAAGAACTCTCAGACAGTCTTGGCGAGAGAAAGGTAGAACTTCACCCAGTTGTCGTTTCTGCTGATGGGAAAGTTACCATTACTCCACAGTTTGCAACCATTATGTCACTGCTTGATGAAAAATTAGCAGACAAAAAAACCCAAGGAAGCAAAGCGTACGATAAATTGCTTGCAACTCTTTGGGAGAATTTTGGTTATTCAGAAACTCCAGTTTTGGTAACTAAAGAAGAGGTACAAGGCCTCCTTGATGCTGGTTGGCAACCTGTCATTAGGGGAACTGGTAACCAAGCGGTAGAAAGTGAAAGTTATGTTGAACAATTCCTAACAAGTCCTGGCAGATTTATCCCAGGTCAAGGGGCTCGCGCTTACGGAGTCGGTGAGTATTTCGCTTTCCCTGGCGGCAACTGGACTGGATATTCTGGCGGAGCAGAAGATAGGCACTCAATGTTGGTTCTAATTCCGCCAACCGCAAAAATTATGAGTTCTAAAGAATTAAACAATGAGAGACAAGATATGGCCAATCAATCAACATTGATTCAT
>Ga0209355_1000814_pt1 | contig 18282 bp, 14 predicted proteins | sample LauGreSBDMM110SN_3_FD_187563 | JGI IMG/M metagenome (GOLD analysis project Ga0209355, IMG submission 187563) | Freshwater lake microbial communities from Lake Michigan, USA - Sp13.BD.MM110.SN (SPAdes) (version 2) | ecosystem: Environmental > Aquatic > Freshwater > Lake | place: Lake Michigan...
TGTAACGCCCGCAGCACCTTTAGAGGTGAGCATTAAAATGAAAATCATAGTGACTAGTTCTGCTGAACTTAATTGAACATTGTACAATTGTGCAATAAAAATAACGGCCATGGATAAGTAAATAGATGTACCATCTAAATTAAAAGAATAACCTGTGGGCACTACCAAACCCACCACCGATTTTGAACAACCCATTTTTTCAAGCTTGTTCATCAGTGATGGCATCGCTGGTTCTGAAGAAGAAGTGGCAAATACAATTAATAACTCTTCTTTGATATTTTTAATAAGTTGCCAAACAGATAAATTATAATATTTTAATAGTAAGCCCAGAATTACAAAAATAAATAGGGCCATGGTTAAATACATGGTGGCCATTAATTTACCCAGCGGAATTAAACTAGCTAAACCATACTTGCCTACTGCAAAGGCCATGCCTCCAAAAGCAGCAATAGGGGCTAAATACATAACATACTTTAATCCTATAAAAACATAATGCGTTAGCCTACCTAAAATATGTATGTACTTTTCTTTTTTGTTTAAGAAATTCAGTAATAATCCTATAATAATGGCCAACACTAATATTTGCAAATTGGCATTCGTTTTTATAATGCTCCAAATATGAAAATCAGGAGAGGCAGTATATTTTGAAGGGTCTTGCATTTGAATACCTTCTTTATTTATCGAGCCTGGTTTTAACCAAAGTGCCATAATAACCCCAATAGCCAATGAAAGTGTACTTACTATTTCAAAATAAATCAATGATTTAAATCCAATGCGCCCTACTTTTTTTAAATCTCCCATGCTAGCAATGCCTAGGGAGACGGTTAAAAAAATAATGGGGAAAGTAAATATTTTTATTATACTAATAAAGTACTTAGAAAGGGGGTCTAGTTGAAGGGCTAGGCTAGGTGAATAAATGCCTACTAATACACCCGAAATAATGGCTATTAATACATAAAAACTTAAATGGGTGATAATCTTTCGCATATTTATTATTGTTATTGTAAATATACTTTTTTACTGCTGATTCAGTTATCTTTGCACTTGATTGTTTTCACAATAAACTAATTTTTTATGGCAGTAAGAACCGATTTATTTGAGTCTCCCGATTATTTTCAATTAGATGAATTATTATCTGAGGAACATTTGATGGTCAGAAAAGCGGTGAGAGACTATGTCAAAAAAGAAATTTCACCCATTATAGAAGACTATGCACAACGTGCTGAATTTCCTACTCAAATTATTAAACAATTAGGAGATATGGGTTGCTTTGGTCCAACGGTGCCTGCTGAATATGGCGGCGGCGGTTTGGACTATATTAGTTATGGTATCATGATGCAGGAATTAGAAAGAGGGGATAGTGGTGTAAGAAGTACTGCAAGTGTGCAAGGGTCACTAGTGATGTTTCCAATTCATGCATATGGAAGTGAAGCTCAAAAGAAAAAGTTTTTACCCAAATTAGCTTCTGGTGAATGGTTGGGTTGTTTTGGATTAACTGAACCAGATCATGGGTCAAACCCATCAGGTATGTTAACCAATATTAAAGACGCAGGGGATTATGTTATACTAAATGGTGCAAAAATGTGGATTAGTAATTCCCCCTTTGCACAAGTAGCAGTGGTATGGGCTAAGAATGAAGCGGGAGAAATCGTAGGCGTCATTGTTGAAAGAGGAATGGAAGGTTTTACCACACCCACCACCCATAATAAATGGAGTTTACGTGCGAGTGCAACAGGAGAATTGGTTTTTGATAATGTGAAAGTACCTAAAGAAAATATTTTACCAAATGTTAAAGGATTAAAAGGACCATTGAGTTGTTTGAATAAGGCAAGATTTGGTATTGCATGGGGTACAATTGGTGCTGCAATGGATTGTTATGATACTGCATTAAGATATAGTAAGGAGCGTATTCAATTTGGTAGACCTATTGGCGGATTCCAATTACAACAAAAGAAATTGGCAGAAATGGTGACTGAAATCACCAAAGCGCAATTAATGGTTTGGCGTTTGGGCGTATTGATGAATGAAGGTCGTGCCACTGCTGCTCAAATTAGTATGGCTAAAAGAAATAGTTGTGAAATGGCCACTAATATTACCAGAGATGCTAGACAAATGTTAGGCGGCATGGGCATTACGGGTGAGTACTCAGTTATGAGACATATGATGAATTTAGAAAGTGTTATTACCTACGAAGGCACACATGATATTCATTTGTTAATTACCGGAATGGATATAACAGGATTCAACGCATTTACATAGAATTGTTCAATAAAGAAAAACTGGGAAATGGCTGCCGATAAAATATTTTTAATTGGAATGATGGGTTCGGGCAAGTCTTATTGGGCACAAAAAATGGCTAAATGGAATAAATGCGTAGGCTACGATTTAGACAAGTTAATTGAGATGAATGAAGAAAAAACAATTGCTGAAATTTTTAATGAAGACGGTGAAGATTATTTTAGAAAAACAGAAGCAAAAATTTTAAGATGGTTTAAAGAGAAGAAAAAATTTGTTATTGCTACAGGAGGCGGTGCGCCTTGTTTTCATGAGAATATGCATTGGATGAAAAAAGAAGGTATTGTTATTTGGTTGGATGAATCGGTAGAAGTATTAGTAAAAAGATTATCTCCTGAAAAACAACAACGTCCCTTAATTGCTAATTTAAGCGATAGCGAAATTGCTCGTTTTATTGAAGATAAATTGGTAGAAAGGCATTCGTTTTACCAACAAGCTAATTACCGATTAACCAGCGATCAAATCAATGAAGCCGGATTGAAAAAACTAATTGCAAAACATGTATCGTAAAATATTAATCTGGGGTTTAGTATTTTCTTTATTGGCAGTGGTACTCGGTGCCTTTGGAGCACATGCCTTAAAAGCATTCGTCAGCCAAGATAAATTACAAATATTTGAAACAGGGGTAAGGTATCAATTCATGCATGCATTGGCATTAATTGGGTTATCACTTTATGGCAGTTTGCAAGAAGTAAAACAAAGAACGCATAAAGGCCTAGGTTGGTCAGCTCATTTTTTTATTGTGGGTACTTTCTTATTTAGTGGGTCCTTATACGCATTAACTTTTCTTTCTTTCACGACAAATTCGTTGGCTCGTTTGCTGGGTCCTATTACGCCCTTGGGGGGACTTTGTTTTATACTAGGTTGGGCATTTTGGATCAGGGCCGTTTATTTAGATAAAGTGGATAAGTAGGCCCTGCTATTTTCAATTTTACACATTTGTTCAAATTCCTTTTTCGTCCTATACAGATAACTTATATTTGTTATCATGGCAAATACCCTAAAAAGTAAAAAACAACCCAAAATTAGCGAGGAGAATTTAAACCCCGATAAAGAAGCAGATGTATCGGTGACCGAAATGGTGAAAGATGAAAGAACTTCCAAGATTATGGGCGGAATTAGTTTATTAATGACCTTATTTCTTTTTGTGGCTTTCACTTCCTATTTATTTACTTGGCAGGACGACCAGGACATGGTTCAATTATGGCGCACGCATTTATTTTCTATCAACGATTTAAAAGTAAATAATTTAATGGGCTATATAGGTGCCTTTGTTGCCTATCAAGTAATGTTCAATGGTTTTGGTTTAGCCGCTTATTTATTTTGTTCCTTCTTTTTTGTTTTAGGGGTGAATTTATTTTTTACTAAAACTATTTTTAGTTTATGGCGCAATATTAGGTATGTGATTTTGGGCTTGCTTGTTATAAGTACTTGCTTGGCCTTTGTTACAGCAGGTGCTCATTTTTCATGGGGAGGAGCGCTAGGGGAATACAGCAGTAGTTGGTTAATAAAATGGGTGGGAAGTTTTGGAACCGGGGCTTTATTGCTAGTTGCGGGCTTTAGTTATTTTATTTGGAGGTTTAATCCCATTTTCAATGTACCAAGTTTTAATTTTCTAGTGCCGAAGAAAAAAGATCCGACATACGAAGGCGATGATATTGTAGATACAGATGAAACCGCAGTAAAACAAGAATGGGATTTGAACGCAGCAGAGGAGCCGCAAGCATTAGCTGCAGCATTAACCCCTACACTCATAGATACAGACGAGCCCGCCATAGTGAATGAAGTAATAGAAGAGCCTACGCCTGCTGTTGAAAAAATAAATATTGAAGATTTTAACGGAGAATTATTAGAAGACCTTGATTTAGAAATTAAACCCGTCGCCAAAGAAGTCATTGTGCCGGTGGGAAGTATTGGTACTGCCTATGATGCCACTTTGGATTTAAAAAATTATAAGTATCCCACTATTAATTTATTGGAAACCCATGGTAGTGAAAAAATTGTACAAGACCCTGAAGAATTAGAGACGCATAAAAATCAAATTATTGCGACACTAAAAAATTATGATATTGCCATTCAACGAATAGCCGCCACAGTAGGGCCTACTGTGACTTTATATGAAATTGTACCAGCACCAGGTGTGCGTATTAGTAGAATTAAAAATTTAGAAGACGATATTGCTTTAAGTTTGGCTGCATTGGGTATTCGTATTATTGCACCTATTCCTGGAAAAGGAACCATTGGTATTGAAGTGCCTAATATTAGAAAGTCGGTGGTGAGTATGAAAACATTACTTGCCAGTGAGAAATTTCAAAATAGTAAGTTCTCTTTACCTATTGCCATTGGTAAAAAAATTGATAATGAAAACTTTATTGTTGACTTAGCCAGTATGCCTCACTTATTAATGGCAGGGGCAACGGGTCAAGGAAAGTCGGTGGGCTTGAATGCTATCTTGGTTTCATTATTATATAAGAAACATCCTTCGCAATTAAAATTTGTTTTAGTAGATCCTAAGAAAGTGGAATTAAGTTTATACCGTGTCATAGAAAAACATTTCTTAGCAAAACTACCTGGAGAACAAGATGCGATTATTACAGATACTAAAAAAGTAATCAATACACTGAATGCATTATGTATTGAGATGGATAACAGATACGATTTATTAAAAGAAGCAGGTTGTAGAAATATTAAAGAGTATAATGATAAATTCACGGCCCGTCGTTTGAATCCAGAAAAAGGACATCAGTTTTTACCTTTTATTGTTTTAGTAGTGGATGAGTTTGCCGATTTAATAATGACTGCAGGTAAAGAAGTGGAAATGCCTATTGCACGTTTAGCGCAGTTAGCAAGAGCGGTGGGGATACATTTAATTATTGCCACCCAGAGACCAAGTGTGAATATTATTACAGGAACCATTAAAGCGAATTTCCCTGCGCGTATTGCTTTTAAAGTATCCAGTAAAATTGATAGCAGAACTATTTTAGATGCAGGAGGTGCCGAGCAATTAATTGGTAAAGGAGATATGCTGGTAAGTTATAATGGAGAAATTACGCGTTTGCAATGTGCTTTCGTAGATACCCCAGAAGTAGACCGCGTTTGTTCTTTTATTGCCGATCAGAAAGGGTATCCTCAAGCATTTTTATTACCAGAGTATGTGGATGAAAAAGAGATGGATGCAGCTAATTTTGACTCCGGCGCAAGAGATGTTTTATTTGAAGAAGCAGCCAGACTTATTGTAAGTGCTCAAATGGGTTCCACTTCCTTAATACAACGTAGAATGAAATTAGGCTATAATAGGGCCGGCAGGGTAATGGATCAATTAGAATCTGCAGGACTGGTGGGTCCAAGCCAGGGTTCTAAGCCTAGAGAGGTTTTATACAAGACAGAGGCCGATTTAAACACCTTTTTAAAGAATCTCGACTAATAGCAATTTTGTTATGCCCGCTGGCCTTAGTTGTTTGTTTCTAACCTTAGTCCTTTGTTTAAAAATTAGCTTAAAATTATTATTTACTTAAGCAACCATTCTTTATTTTTGTCAAAACTATGATGTTTTAATAAGTAGCTTACTATGAGAATCCCCTTCATTCTTCTCGCATTTTTTACCTGTTTATCGACATTTGCCCAAAAAGACCCATCCGCTAAGGCTATTTTAGACCAAATTGGAGCAAAGGTGAAGGATTCCAAGGGTATACTAGTAAGTATACAAATGGTTTCCAAAAATAGTCAGGGTAAGGCAATGGGCACCAAGCAGATAAACCTAAAGATGAAGGCAGAAAAGTATTATCTAAAACAAGGCTTGATGGAAATACTTTGTGATGGTGCAATCATTTACAATTTTGACGGGGTAAATACCATTTCAAAGTCCAGTGTAGAAGAGGCTGATCAAACCCTAAGTCCACAAAAATTATTAGCAGGTAACTACGATAAAGACTTCAATTACAGGCTTTTAGGTCAAACAGCTTCGAATGCTACCATTGAGCTAATTCCCCTAGATAAGCGTAAGAGTTTTCAAAAAGTAACCCTAGTGGTTGACAAGATAAAATCGGCCCTTTCTTCGGCCTCCATATTGGATAAAAGTAATAATAGTACCCTTGTAAAAGTGTTGTCTATCAATTATAAAGCTGTTTTAGCCGATAATTTATTCCTATTTAATAGGGCCAAATACCCAAAAAACGTGGAAATTTTTGATTGATTTATGTCTTTTTACACGTATCTTTGCAGCCGAAATAAAAAATAAAACCGTAGTTAATAGTTAACTACAAAAAAAGAAGTTTTACAATGGCTATATTAACATCAGAAAAGAAAGCAAACATTTTTGCTGAATTTGGCGGAAAAGCAACTAACACAGGTTCGATTGAAGGACAAGTTGCTTTATTGACCGAGCGTATTGCGCACATTTCAGGTCACCTGAAAGCAAACCACAAAGACCATTCAACTCAAAGAGGGTTAATGCAATTAGTGGGTCAGCGTAAGCGTTTATTGGTTTATTTACAAAAACATAACCTAATTGGTTACCGCGCTCTAATTGAAAAATTAGGCTTAAGAAAATAATCAACAAAAACAAATTATAGGCTGTCCCAACTGTACAACACGGTTGGGATTAGTCGTTTATATACTATCGATTCTATAAAAGAAAAGATTCAAAAAAATTAAAATGATAACACAACCTAAATCAGTCAAGTTTGAAATAAATCCAGGACAAGAGGTATTTATTGAAACAGGTAAATTAGCACGTCAAGCAGACGGCGCAGTTACGGTTAGACAAGGCAATTGTATTCTACTCGCCACCGTTGTTGCCAATAAGGACCCTAAAGAAGGACAAGACTTTTTCCCTTTAAGCGTAGACTACCAAGAAAAATTTGCATCAGCAGGTCGTATTCCTGGTTCTTTCTTCAAAAGAGAAGCGCGTTTAAACGATTATGAAATATTAACCAGCCGTTTAATTGACCGTGCACTACGTCCTTTATTTCCAGAAGATTATTTATGTGATGTACAAGTATTAATCTCTTTGATATCAAGTGATGTAAATGTAATGCCCGATTCATTAGCTTGTTTAGCTGCATCAGCTGCATTAGCCGTTTCAAATATTCCTATTAAAGAAATTATTTCTGAAGTACGTATTGGTCGTATAAATGGAGAATTTATTATCAATCCTTCTAAAGCACAATTAGCTATTTCTGATTTTGAATTTTTGATTGCTGCTACTGATAAGAATTTGATGATGGTGGAAGGAGAAGCAAAAGAATGTTCTGAAGAAGAATTAGTTCAATGTTTAGAAATTGCACATGAAGCCATTCGCAAACAAATTAAAGCACAAGCGGAGTTAAGAAAGGTAGTAGGTATTACTGAAGTGCGTGACTATAAAAAACCAGAACAAGATATTGCTATTAAGGACAAAGTATATGCATTCGCCAAAGCGAAAGTAACTGCCATTGCTGAAATGGGTTCTGCTAAGCATGAGAGAAGCGATGCCTTTACTGCATTGAAAAAAGAAATTATTGAACATTTAGGCACTGAAATTACCGACTTGCAAAAGAAATTAGCAGGTAAGTATTACGAGGACTTAAAATGGGAATTAGTAAGAGATATGATGGTGGACAAGCGTATTCGTTTAGATGGTCGTAAGTTAGATCAAGTGCGTCCTTTAGCGATGGAAGTAGATCCACTTCCAACTCCACATGGTTCTTCTTTATTTACAAGAGGAGAAACGCAATCTTTAACCACAGTTACCTTAGGTACCAAGTTGGATGAGTTAATGCAAGAGACAGCAGCAAGTGCTGAATACACTAAATTTTTCTTACACTATAATTTCCCTCCCTTCTCTACAGGAGAGGTGAAGATGATGCGTGGTGTAGGTCGTCGTGAAGTAGGTCATGGTAATTTAGCCATGCGTTCTTTAAAACAAATGTTACCAGACACCACTACCTTCCCATACACATTAAGAGTTGTTTCAGATGTATTAGAATCAAATGGTTCTTCTTCAATGGCAACAGTTTGTGCGGGTTCATTAGCACTAATGGATGCAGGTGTTCCAATGCCTAAGCACGTGAGTGGTGTGGCCATGGGATTAATTTCAAGAGAAGATGGTAAGTACGCTATTTTAACAGATATCCTAGGAGATGAAGATCATTTAGGAGATATGGATTTTAAAGTAACAGGTACACGTGACGGAATTTGCGGTGTACAAATGGATATTAAAGTAGACGGTTTAAGTATGGACATTATGCGTGAAGCATTATCTCAAGCTAAAAAAGGTCGCTTACATATTTTAGATGCAATGTATGAGTGTATGCCAGCTGCGCGTGCCGATGTGAAACCACATGCGCCAAGAATGGTTAAATTAATTATTGATAAAGAATATATTGGAGCTGTCATCGGACCAGGTGGTAAAATCATCCAAGAGATGCAAAGAACAACTGGTGCGACTATTAATATTGAAGAAGTAGGCAACCATGGTGAAGTAAGTATCTTCTCTGCTAACAAGGATAGTTTAGATGCTGCTGTGAAATGGATCAATGGTATTGTAGCCGTTCCAGAAATTGGAGATGAATACGAAGGAGTAGTAAAGGGTGTGAAAGAATTTGGTGCCTTTGTAGAATTCATGCCGGGCAAACAAGGTTTATTACACATTAGTGAAATAAGCTGGAAGCGTTTGGAAACAATGGATGGTATTTTTAACGAAGGAGATGTAGTAAAAGTGAAATTGGTTGGTTTAGATCCTAAAACAGGAAAGTTCAAATTAAGCCATAAAGCTTTATTACCTCGTCCAGAGCAAGCGCCTCGTGAAGATAGAGGTCCTCAACAAGGTTAATAAAATTTCTATAATGATTTTTAAAATGCCTTCCCAAATATGGGAGGGCATTTTTTGTAGGTTAAATTAGTTCCATAACCTTACAATTGAATAAATTCAATCCCGAGTCGAGCCTATTATATATTACGATGACTAAATACTTAATCTTCGTCTCTCTCTACGCAGGCTCGAAAGATCGACTCAGATTAGTATTTAATCATCTTACTATTTACCTTTACGGCCTAAGACCCATTAAAAACCTAATTAAAGCTCCCTAAAACAACCTCATGTCTAAAGAATACATACAAATTGCCTTCGATTTTGAAAACCAGGAGCAGTTTGAGATGCTGGTGGCTCAGCTATCAGCCCTAGGATTTGAGGGGTTCAATGAGGAAGAGGCGAGCCAAGGTATCAATGATGGGGTGAAAATGTCTAACAAACTAGGCAAAGGTGCAGGCCATTGCAAAACCTTTATATCAAAGGGCGAATTTGAAGCTAATTTATTAGAAAATGAATTAGATATTATATTTAAACAGTATAGTTTAACTTATTTGAAATCAATAATTAAAGAAGAAAATTGGAATGCTATATGGGAATCTAATTTCGAGCCTGTTAGAGTGGCTAATTTTGTAGGTATACGAGCTCATTTTCATCCAAGTTTTGACCCTAAAGTTCAACATGAAATTACCATAACTCCCAAAATGAGCTTTGGCACAGGCCATCATGCGACTACTTTCACAGTCATTGAATTAATGGAATCTATGGACTTTGAAGGAAAGGGGGTCTATGATTTTGGAACCGGCACAGGTATTTTAGGCATACTAGCCGAAAAGCTAGGGGCAGCATCGGTATTGGCTGTAGACAATGACGATTGGTGTATCGAAAATTCGATTGAAAACATAGGAAACAATGATTGTAGGTTAGTGCGTATTGAAAAAGTAGAATCGGCCTATCAAAATAAAAAATTTGACATCATTTTAGCCAATGTGAATAGACATATTATTGAAGCCAATATGCTTGAATTAACTCAAGTAGCTAAACCATCTTCCACCTTAGTCTTAAGTGGTTTACTAATCGAGGATGAATTAGATATGATAGCATTAGCCTCTGAAAATGGCTGGAAATTTCAAAAATCAAGACCTTTAAATGGCTGGATTAGCTTGTTGTTTAACATTTAATTAAAAGTTTAATAGTTGATGTTAACAAATCATTAATTTTTTCATCGTATCTTTGTCCTCCAACAATTTTTACAATGATAGAAATTATTCTAATTTTACTGGCCTATATCATCGGATCTATTCCTACAGCAGTATGGGTAAGTAAGTCGGTATTTGGTATTGACATTAGAGATTACGGAAGTGGAAATGCTGGCGCTACCAATACTTTCAGGGTTCTAGGTTCAAAATGGGGAAGTTTTGTAATGCTTGTGGATCTTACCAAGGGTATAATTGCAACTTCACTATATATTCTTATTCCATTTTATTTAACCCACGAACTAGCAAGAACTAATTTTATGATTGCCCTTGGAATGATGGCAGTATTAGGACATATATTTCCCATTTTTGCCAACTTTAGAGGCGGAAAAGGGGTGGCCACTTTATTAGGTATGGCCTTGGCTATTCAACCAATGGTTGCTTTAATTTGCTTAGTAGTATTCTTAATTACTTTGCTTTCAACCCGATTTGTATCATTAAGCTCTATTTTGGCGGGGGTAGCTTTTATGGTATTAATCCTCTTTATTTTCAAAGAAAAGGAGACAATTTATCGCCTTTTTGCAATTATAGTAGCTATGATGGTGGTGGTTTCTCATCAGAAAAACATCAGCAGGCTTATGAAGGGTACCGAAAGTAAAGCACAGATTTTCAAAAACAGAGATAGAAGAAACCTTAAATAAGGGTTTGCGCATCAAATTTTTTAATATTTCAACAATATTATACTTCTAAAAAAATAGAATTTCGTAACTTCGCCGTCCGTTAAAACTTTAAAGCTATGTCAGGTAACCAGAATATTTTAGAGAAATTGCAACTGAAAGATGAGAAAAACTTACTGATTCAAGGCCTGCCTTCTTCTGTTGAAAAGCAGTTTGCCAAGCTTTCTTATAACAAGAACTTGACTCCTTTATTAAAAACTAGAAAAATTGATTTTGCGCTTATTTTCGCCATCAATCAATTACAATTGAATAATATTTTAAAAGAGGTTTTTTCAGCATTACACCCAGAGAGTAAATTATGGATTTCTTATCCTAAGACCACTTCTAAGATAGTCTCTGATTTAAACAGAGACGCAAGCTGGGAAATTTTATCTAAGAACGAATACGAGGCGGTAAGACAAGTTACCTTAGACCATGTTTGGACAGCAATGCGTTTTAAAAAATTAGATCAAATACCTAATAGAAACAGAACCTTTGTTGAATTCAAGGCTGCCGATATTAAAGTAGACGATTTTGAGAAAAGATTAATTGCCCTTCCTATAGAATTAGATAAATTATTTGGTGCACATGAAGAAGCTAGAGAGTTCTTTATTTCTTTATCTATATTGAATCAAAAAGAATATTTAAGTTGGATCCAAGGTGCTAAGAAAGAAGAAACCAAACAAAAGCGTTTGGAATCAACTGTAGAAAAATTATTAGCAGGGAAGAATAGCCCGTCCGAGAAGTAGTTACTTTAAAATTACTGTTCCAATACCTTTCGTTAATTCACGCTCTACTTCTTTTAAATGCTTATGTATTTGAAGTAATTGTATTTGTTCTTTTTCAGCGGCTGTTTCTAGGTCCATTTGATTTTGGCTAATCATCTTCTTTACCTTTCTTAATTTAAAGTACATTAAGCCTATCTCAATTTCATTGATTATATCTTTTACTACTTCACGCTCTGGCTTTCCTAATTTTTCATTCCACCTCTGACTCAGTTCATGGTCGGGTTCAAATAAACTCACTACCCATTTTTGCACTCTTTCATCTTCATGGTATTGAAGCGTTTTTCCATTGGGTAGCTTGCCTGCATAAAACCATTTTTTGTAAGCCTCTACCAAATACACCATATCCTCATTTTCTAAGGGGAAAGTTTCTATTTCATCAAAAATCCACTGCGCCACTAATTTATTTTCTTTAGTAAGCTCATTGCCGTAGTCAATAATAAGCTTCACTAAATTTCTCTCGTGCGCTAAATCTTTATCTGTAAATAAGTCTGTGTCTACTTGCTGCTCTTGTCCTTGAGGGAAGCTAGGCATTAAAATAGCTGCTTCATCATAAGACATTTTCTTTTCTTCCTTCACCATTTTATCACGCTTAAACTTATTCACTAACTGCGTTAAGCCTGTCTCGTCAATACGCAGTAGGGAAGCGCACTTTCTTACATATTCTTGTAGCTTGGTAAAATCCTCTGGTTTATTAATTTTACTTAATGTTTCTGCAATCTGGTTCACCAAGCTGTTCTTCTTATTCAAGTCACCACCCACTTCTTTTAATTGCACTTCTAATTGAAATAGTACAAAATCTTTTTTCGCCGACCCTACAAATTCTCTAAAAGCATCTGGCCCCACTTTATTGACATAACTATCTGGATCTTCTTTATCAGGAATTAAAACTAGTTGCACATTCAATCCTTCTTCTAAGGCCATATCTAATCCGCGCAAGGCAGCCTTCACACCCGCCGCATCTCCATCGTAAATAATGGTTAGGTTTTGCGTGTATTTTTTGATAAGCCTTAACTGGTCAATGGTTAAAGAAGTACCACCACTAGCCACCACATTTTCAATACCTGCTTGGTGTAAACTAACTACATCGGTATAACCTTCTACCAGTAAACATTCATTTAATTTATCAATAGCAGTTCTTGCAAAATAAGAACCATATAAAATTTTACTCTTTACATAAATATCATTCTCGGGAGAGTTAATGTATTTAGGCGACTTGTCGTTTTTCGCAATTTGTCTGGCACCAAATCCAATAATTTTTCCAGTGGTATTATGAATGGGGAAAATAATACGGTCTCTGTAATTATCCTGCCACTCGCCGTTGCGCTCTACCACCAAACCTGTTTTGGCAAAAAGTTCTGGATTGAATTGATTTTGAATTAAGGCCTTGGCTAAACTATCTTTATCTGAAGGGTTGTACCCAATTTTAAATTTTTCTACAATGGGTTTTAAAAAACCTCTATGTTGCATATAGCTTTGCGCAATAGATTCACCAGCCTCTGTTTCCCAGTATTGCTTGGTGAAAAAATCCATCGCGAAATTGTTAATCGCATATAAACTATCGGCTACTTGTTGAGCTAATTTTTGTTCAGGACTGCTTTGCGTTTCTTCAATTTCAATATTATACCTTGCTGCTAACCATCTTAAAGACTCTACATAACTATACTTCTCATGCTCCATTAAAAAAGTAATGGTATTGCCACTTTTGCCACAGCCAAAACACTTGTAAATTTCTTTAGCAGGAGAGACGGTAAACGAAGGTGATTTTTCGTTGTGAAACGGGCAGTTGCCTATAAAGTTGGTACCTCTTTTTTTCAATTTCACAAATTCACCCACCACATCAATGATGTCAATTCGGTTGGTGATTTGTTGAATGGTATTAGAAGTAATCATGAGGGCGAAAATAACTAATCTTAAGAGAAAATAGGGCTATTCTTGGTTCGAAAACTCCATGTCGTCGCTATCTAGCAATTCCCTTTCAATTTCCTCCATCTGGATAATATCCCAAGCCTCTGATTCTGTGGGGGTCATGTTCAAGATTTCGGCATAATCGGTCAAATCAAGGGTGTCCTGAAGGCTATCTGACAGGCAACAAATGACAAATGAGGTATTATTCTCATAGAAGCTGCCCTGTCCTTCTGCTAATTGGGCAATTACCGGTAACTCCCAGCGGGCCACTTGGCCTAGGTTCAAAACTAGGTTTTTAGGGGCTTCGCCACCTATTTTTGCTATAATTTTGGCTAATTCTGGCACGAGATTTGAACTAAGACTATTCTCGAGAATGGTAAGAACAGTAAATTTCTCTTTGAGTTCGGTTTTGTATTGCATATTGGCTTAAGAATAAAAGGTTGATAAACAAGTAATACTTAACATACTTTAGGTCAAAAATATTCGTTATTCTTGTAACAGCTCGAAATAAATATATGGATAATAATTTTTCAACACAAGTTAAGGAAATCATCTCTTATAGCCGTGAAGAGGCTTTGAGATTAGGTAATGACTTTATAGGCGCTGAGCATTTAATGCTTGGCCTTATAAGAGACCAGGAAAATACTGCGATAAAGGTATTGAAGCAGTTGAATGTAAATTTAGCAGAACTAAGAAAAGAAATTGAATTAGCTGTTAAGGATAAGTCGGGTAAAAACGTTGCTAATATTAATAGCTTGCCTTTAACCAAGCAAGCTGAGAAAGTTATTAGAGTGACGGTACTTGAAGCGAAGGCACTTAAAAGCCCCATGGTAGAAACAGAGCATTTACTTTTAAGCATTTTAAAAAATAAAGAAAACATAGCCACTCAAATTTTAAATCAATTTGATATTGACTATGATTTATTCAGAGCTGAATTAGGTATGATTGGTTCTAGTTCCTCTGAACCCATTATTCCACCCAATGCAGAATTCCCAGAAGAAGGAGATGATGAATTTGATGAAGATAAAAGAGCAGGCGGAGCGGGTGCCTTTGGTGCTGCATCAAAATCAAAACCTGTAAGCCCTAATAAATCAAAAACGCCAGTACTAGATAATTTTGGACGTGATATTACCAAGCTTGCTGAAATGGATTCATTAGATCCTATTGTAGGACGTGATGCAGAAATAGAAAGAGTAAGTCAAATTTTAAGTAGAAGAAAAAAGAATAACCCCATTTTAATAGGTGAGCCTGGTGTGGGTAAGACAGCCATTGTAGAAGGTTTAGCCCTTCGTATTGTGCAAAGAAAAGTAAGCCGCGTCTTATTTGATAAGCGTGTCATTTCTTTAGACTTAGCAGCACTTGTTGCAGGTACTAAATACAGAGGACAGTTTGAAGAGCGTATGAAGGCCATTATGAATGAGCTTGAAAAAAACAGAGACGTTATTTTATTTATTGATGAAATACATACTATTGTGGGTGCAGGTGGAGCAAGCGGTTCATTAGACGCTTCCAATATCTTTAAGCCAGCCTTAGCGCGTGGAGAATTACAATGTATTGGTGCTTCAACATTAGACGAGTATCGTATGCACATTGAAAAAGATGGTGCCTTAGATAGACGTTTCCAAAAAGTAATTATCGAGCCACCAAGTGTAGCCGATACCATTATCATCTTAAATAATATCAAGTCTAAATACGAGGATTTTCATAGCGTGGTATACGATCAAGAAGCCATTGAGGCTTGTGTAAAATTAAGCGACCGATACATGACCGACCGTTTACTTCCCGACAAAGCCATTGATGTATTAGATGAAGTGGGTGCAAGAGTGCATTTGAAAAATATTAATGTTCCTTTAGATATTGTTGATTTAGAAAAACAAATTGAAGAAGTTAAGAACGAAAAAAATAGAGTGGTTAAAAGCCAACGATTTGAAGAGGCCGCTAATTTAAGAGATACAGAGAAAAAATTAGGGGAGGCTTTAGAAAAAGCTAAAACTACTTGGGAAGAAGAAAGTAAGAACAAACGTTTCCCTATTAACGAAGAAAATATTGCTGAAGTAGTAAGCATGATGACAGGCATTCCTGTAAAAAGAATGGTGGAAGCTGAAACTACGAAGTTGAAGAAGATGACGGAGGAAATGAAAACTGAGGTCATCGGACAAGACGAAGCTTTAGGAAAAGTGGTAAAAGCCATTCAAAGAAATAGGGTGGGTTTGAAAGATCCTAGAAAACCAATAGGTACTTTTATTTTCTTAGGTCCAACAGGCGTGGGTAAAACGGAGCTAGCCAGAGCACTTGCCAGAAATTTATTTGATTCAGAAGATTCTTTAATTAGAATTGACATGAGTGAGTATATGGAAAAGTTTTCTGTAAGCCGTTTAATTGGAGCCCCTCCAGGTTATGTAGGCTATGAAGAAGGGGGTCAGTTAACCGAGAAGGTACGCCGTAAGCCATACTGCGTCATACTTTTAGACGAAATTGAAAAAGCACATCCAGATATTTATAATATTTTATTACAAGTATTAGATGATGGTATTTTAACAGATGGCTTGGGTAGAAAAGTAGATTTTAAAAATACTTTAATTATCATGACTTCTAATATTGGCGCTCGTCAATTGAAAGAATTTGGTGATGGGGTAGGATTCGCCACTGCAACGCGTGTGCTTCAAACCGACGAGAACAATAGATCTGTTATTGAAAAAGCTTTAAAGAGAACTTTCTCTCCTGAATTTTTAAATAGAGTAGACGATGTGGTAGTGTTTAATTCATTGACCAAAGAAAATATTTTCTTAATCATTGATATTATCATGAAAAATGTCTTGAGTCGTTTGGTGAATTTAGGATTGAACTTAGTTTTATCTGAAGAGGCCAAAGGTTTTATTGCAGACAAAGGCTATGATGTTCAATTTGGAGCAAGACCTTTACATAGAGCCATTCAAAAATATATCGAAGATCCTCTGGCGGAAGAAATATTAAACCATAGTATTAAAGAAGGCGATACTTTAATGGGTGATTTAGATAAAGAAAACAGTAAGCTTGTTTTTACTTTAGAAAAAAAGGAAAAAGAGAAAGCGCCAAAGGCTCCTAAAGAACCAAAAGAAGATTAATTTTTCTATAAAATTAAAAAGGCCTCCTAGATAGGGGCCTTTTTTTATACTCAAAATTTTTATTTATTTATTTCCCCAACGGTAACTATTTGCTTTTAACCCAGCTAAGTCTAATATGCGGTGTACCACTGTATAAGCCACTTCTTCAATAGTGTTAGGCTTGCTATAAAAACTTGGAGTGGCCGGACATATAATTCCACCTGCTAAAGTGATTGTTTCCATATTTTTAATATGAATTAAGTTATAAGGTGTTTCACGCGCCACTAGTATGAGCTTTCTTCTTTCTTTTAAAACAACATCCGCAGCTCTAGTGACTAAGTCGTCGCTTATACCACTTGCAATACGACCTAAAGTGCCCATACTGCAAGGAACAATAATCATGGTATTATACTGCGCCGAGCCGGAGGCGAAGGGTGCATTGAAATCGTTTTTTTGATAAAAATGAAAGGGGTATTTACTATAGTCTTGATTGCCTAATTCTGTCTCCCAAACAATCTTTGCATTATCACTCATAACAATGCCTACCGCCTCAATTTGGGCCTGCATTTGGCTTAAACTATCTAATAAGCATTTAGCGTAAATAGCGCCACTGGCGCCTGTGATGGCTACTACAATTTTATTCATATAATATTAACAAAAATAGGCACTAATTGTTGAATTATAAACTGCCTATCTATTTAGGGCCTAAATCTTGCTTAAGATGGATATTTATAATTAATTTACAGTAACGATAAACGAAGGCTAAAGTCAATCATTTTAATTAGAAATTTCAATTATGCGAAGTCAAGAGCAGGATTTATTTACACTTAAAAATAAAGTCATTGTGGTAACAGGGGCCACCGGGGTTTTAGGGGGCAGTTTTGTAGAGGCTATTTCCAATCAAGGGGCCACTGTAGTTTTAATTGGTCAAAACGAGTTGGTGGGTGAAGAGCGTGCTGCATTTATTAGAAGCCAAGGGGGCGAAGCCATTTTCTTAAAAGCAAACGTACTTGTAGAAGCTGAATTAGAAACCGCCAAGAATAAAGCAGTAGATACATATGGAACTATTCATGGTTTAGTAAATGGTGCAGGAGGTAATTTACCTGAAGGAGTATTATCGCCCGACCAAGATGTTTTTAAAATAAATATGGAGGGAATGAAAAAAACAATGGAGCTAAATGTATGGGGTACTTTATTGCCTGTACAAGTATTTGGTCCTGCCATTGCAAAATCGGGTGCAGGAAGTATTGTGAACATTTCTTCTGTGAATTCAAAAAGAACAGTAACGCGTGGACTAGGCTATAGTATGGGAAAGGCCGCTATTGATTTATATACCAAATGGTTTGCTGTAGAAATGGCCAATAGATATGGCGATGCAGTAAGAATTAATTCCATTATGCCAGGTTTTTTTCTAACAAAACAAAATAAAAATTTATTAACCAAGGAGGATGGCAGCTTAACAGAAAGAGGCAATTTGATTATTAAAAATACGCCCTTTAAAAGATTTGGAAG
>Ga0209355_1000815_pt1 | contig 18277 bp, 17 predicted proteins | sample LauGreSBDMM110SN_3_FD_187563 | JGI IMG/M metagenome (GOLD analysis project Ga0209355, IMG submission 187563) | Freshwater lake microbial communities from Lake Michigan, USA - Sp13.BD.MM110.SN (SPAdes) (version 2) | ecosystem: Environmental > Aquatic > Freshwater > Lake | place: Lake Michigan...
TTTGAGGCCGCAATTTACGGAATTAATAAAAAATTTAGAAACTAAAACAGGCATTTGTTTTGGAATTAATTAACACCACAAACAGACAATATATAGGAGTTTACTGCTATTTTTACGGCATCAATTAAAATCAAATCGACATGAAAAAACTTGTGTTTGCCCTACTCCTACTCCCGCTTTTAAGCTGGGGACAATTTAACCAACTCATCAAAAACGCAACCAAACAAGTACTACCAGTAAAAACTGCAGGGACAACTGGCGGTGTCGATGTAGCCGCTGGACTCAAAGAAGCTTTGCAAAACGGCATCTCCAAACAAGTGAGTTTGCTCACCGCCGAAGATGGTTTCCTGAAGAACGATTTGGTGAAAATTCCGGTTCCTGACGAAATGCAAAAAGTGAGCAATACCTTGAATAATTTGGGAATGAGTAATTTAACCAACGAAGGGATCAAAACGATGAATCGCGCTGCCGAAATGGCCGTAAAAGAAGCTACTCCGGTTTTTGTAGAAGCCATTAAAAACATGAGTTTTAGTGATGCCAAAGCGATTTTGATGGGCAACAAAACTGAAGCAACTACCTATTTGCAAAAAGCTACCACTACTTCTTTGTATGCTAAATTTAAACCAGTAGTGCAACAAGCCATCGGAAAAGCCGGCGCTGACAAAGCCTGGAGTACCATCATTACCAAATACAATTCGGTACCGATGGTTGCTAAAGTAAATCCGGACATCAATGAGTATGTTACACAGAAGGCGCTAGAAGGGGTGTTTAAAATGATTGCCGTCGAAGAAACAAAAATTCGAGAAAGCAGCAGCTCCAGAACATCCGATTTGCTCCAAAAAGTATTTGCACTGCAAGACAAAAAATATTAACAGCAAGCCAACAAACTTATAACAGATTTTTAACGTATGCACGCAAATATTGACCGCACCTTTACGGAGTAATAAAATTGGTTTTTTGTTTAGTTAGTTTAGGAAAATAGCGAGCAGCAATGTTCGCTATTTTTTTTTTAGGATTGGTTGTGAATAAAGGCAATTACATTTGTATTAAACAACTTTGGCTGCTCCACATTGACCACATGACCACAGGCCGAAACCACAAACAACTGTGCCGAATTCACGTGCTTCTCGACTACCTTTCGCACCGAAGGCAAAAACATATAATCTTCTTCGCCCATCACATACAAGGTAGGAATATTGAGTTCTACTTGGCGAAAACACTTCAACAACGGATTGATCTCGGCGGTGAGTTTAAACCACTTGATGAACTCTTTTTGGTATAATTTTTTAGCTTCTTTGATGAATAAATTGCGGGATTCCTTGTGGTTTTTCTTGGGCATGATCACAAAGGCAAAAAAGCGGTACAACACCAAATACGGCAGCACATATTTAAATAAATTACCCAAGCGCATAAGCAATTGTGAACGAAAATTCATTTTCAAAATGGCTCCACCCAACACCATGCTTTGCACCCGATTGGGATGCATTTCGGCCAATTGACGAATGAGTATCGTACCCAACGAAATGCCGATGAAATGCGATTGTTTAATGTGCAAATGATCCAACACTTCCAGTATATCACCTGCCAACGTTTCAAAGGTATATTTTTGTTGGAAGGCTGTTTTGAGTTTGGGTTTTGAATTCCCGTGTCCGCGGAGATCCAATAACAACACATTGAAATGTTTTTTGAATTCGCGAATTTGCTGAAACCAAATTGAAGAACTTCCGCCAGCACCGTGCACAAACGTCACCCATTGTGAACTGTGTGCATGCGAATAGACCGAGTAGTGTATCATTTGATTGAATTTGGGTAAAAATACCAAAAAAAGCAAGGAATCGAGGACTTTATTTTATAGCTATTCAAAATATGTAGTGGTTATGTATAGTTTATTTATAAGTCTTATCAAGCTAAATCAATTACTTTTATACCCGAAAAACAATCCCAAATGAAAACTCAACTTAGCCTAGTTTTATTCTTTTTTTCATATTTAGTTGTTGCACAAGTGCAGCTTGCCCAAGATAATTTTGAAGGCACAAGTACTATTTCTACTTGGTTTGGCGACGATTGCGGTATGGATAACAACTTTTCTAATCCGTTTTCAGGCGGAATCAATACCTCATCCAAAGTACTCAAATATACCGATGTGGGTGGCCAATATGCCAATGTGCGTTTTGATGCCGGATTCAATTTTAACATGACAAACAGTGCTGTTTTTACACTAAAAATTTATGTGCCTTCCAGCGGGTTGACTGGAACTCAGCCCAATCAAATTTCGCTCAAATTGCAAAATGGAAACTTGGCCTTGCCTTGGACTACGCAAAGCGAAATCATTAAACCGGTAGTACTGAATCAATGGCAAACCATCACCTTCAATTTTGCAACAGATGCCTTTGTCAATATAGACCCCACTTCGGTAAATCCGGTGTACCGAACTGATTTTAATCGCGTAGTACTACAAGTTAATGGCGAAAACAATACGTCTAGAGTGGTCGCCTACCTGGATGATTTTTACTACACGAGCACCGCCAGCACCACTAGTAATTTGATTTGGTCAGACGAATTTGATGGAACAGGTGCCCTAAACAACCTAAAATGGCACCACCAAACCCAATTACCCAACGGAAATTCTTGGTACAACGGAGAAGTACAACATTACACCAATAGACCAGTCAATTCTTCCCTAGCCAATGGATTGTTGACAATCACCGCCAAAAAAGAAGTCTATAGCAACCAAGGACAAACCAAGCAATATACCTCGGCCCGTTTGAATTCAAAATTTGCTTTCAAATATGGACGAGTGGAAGTACGCGCCAAATTGGCAACAGGTGCGGGAACCTGGCCTGCCATTTGGATGTTGGGCAAAAATGTCATCGAACCTGGCGCATATTGGTCAAGCTCTTTTGGCAATGTATCCTGGCCAGCGTGCGGTGAAATTGATATTATGGAACATTGGGGAAACAACCAGAATTATGTACAAAGTGCCATGCATACACCTTCTAGTTTTGGAAGCACCACCAATTTGGGTGGGCAAACCATAGCCAATGCCTCCACCCAATTTCATATCTACGGGATGGAATGGAATGCCAACAGCATCAGTTTTAGCGTAGACAATGTAGTGCATTATGTATACAACCCCACCGTGAAAAACGCCAGCACTTGGCCCTTTAATGCCGAACAATACCTGTTACTTAATATAGCCATTGAGCCCAGTATCAGTGCCAATTTTGTGCAAACCACTATGGAAATTGATTATGTGCGCGTGTACCAACAAGGCGCTTTAAGTACTGCGACAATTGCTGATAAATCAAATTTTCGGGTGTATCCCAATCCTGTTTCAGAAGTGTTGAATATTGCTAATGAGATTAATTATCCCGTTACAAAAGGCAACATATATTCGATAACCGGACAATTGCTGAACTCTTTTTCTATAAACGAAAACGAAACAACAGTGAATGTTGCCGGTCTAGCTCCAGGTATTTACTTCCTTGAAATTCAAAGTGATCGCGGAACCGAAAGACAGAAGTTTATTAAAAAGTAGTTGGCAGTAAAGCAGCCATTTCTTGCTGCAATTTCAAGGCTTCTTCGCGTGCTTTTTGGGCAAAATCTGCTCCCGCTGACGCATAAATAATGCCGCGAGACGAATTGACCAACAAACCTACTTGGCTGTTCATGCCGTATGTACACACCTCAGCCAAACTGCCGCCTTGGGCTCCCACACCGGGAACGAGCAAGAAACTATCGGGCACTACCTTTCTAATTTCGGCAAAATATTCAGCTTTGGTGGCGCCTACTACATACATTAAATTTTGGCTGTTTTTCCAGGTTTTAGAGGTGCCAATTACTTTTTTGTAAAGTTCTTCGCCTTCGATCAACTGCGTCTGAAAATCAAAAGCGCCTTCGTTGGAGGTGAGTGCCAATAAAATGGTGTGTTTGTCTTCAAAAGCCAAAAAAGGCTCCACCGAATCTTTGCCCATATAGGGCGCAACGGTAATGCTGTCAAACTGTAAATCCTGCAAAAAGGCCTTGGCATACATGGTAGAGGTGTTGCCAATATCGCCGCGTTTGGCATCGGCTATGGTAAATTGTTCGGGATAGTGGGTATTGAGGTAGTTGATGGTTTTTTCTAAAGACTGCCAACCGGCTAAACCGTGGGCTTCATAGAAAGCCATATTGGGTTTGTAGGCCACGGCCAAATCATGCGTGGCATCAATAATGGCTTTGTTGAATTCAAAAATAGGATCAGCAGTTAGCTTGAGGTGATCGGGAATTTTATTCCAATCAACATCCAAGCCAATGCATAAAAAGGATTGTTTGCTGCGAATCTGGAAAACGAGTTGTTCAGTAGTCATGCGGATAATTTGGCAGCAAAGTACGCTAATTTTTGGCTTTGAAAAAATGATTGAATTCGTTTTTTGGAGCATCTATTGAATTGAACAGCAAATTGTAACCAAAAAAAATGCCGAACGTTCTCGCTCGGCATACCTCTTTATTCTCTCAATCTCAAATCTAATGGTCTCGATTAAAACACTTCACTGGCTTCTTTGAGTTTTTCCATGTTGTTTACCAACTGCAACTCATCGACTATTTTTTGGATATCGCCATTCATGATGTTCCCCAAATCATAGAGCGTAAGGCCTACCCGGTGATCGGTAACACGCCCTTGGGCATAATTGTAGGTGCGAATCTTGGCCGAACGGTCACCGGAACTCACCTGTGAGGTACGTTTTTTGGCGTCTTCTTCTTGTTTTTTGGCCAATTCTTGTTCGTACAAACGCGAACGCAGAACAGACAAGGCCTTGTCTTTGTTTTTATGCTGTGATTTTTCGTCCTGACATTGGGCAACCAATCCGGTTGGAATGTGGGTCATACGCACCGCCGATTTGGTGGTATTTACCGATTGTCCTCCTGGTCCTGACGAACAAAAGAAATCAATTCGCACGTCATTCATATCAATTTGCACGTCAAATTCTTCGGCTTCGGGCAACACCATCACAGTCGCTGCCGAGGTGTGCACACGTCCTTGGGTTTCGGTTTGCGGAACGCGTTGCACGCGGTGTACACCAGCTTCAAATTTTAAGGTACCGTATACATCTTCGCCAGTTACCTCAAAGATTACCTCTTTGAAACCGCCTGAAGTTCCTTCGTTCATATCAACTACTGAAGTGCGCCAGCCGCGACCTTCGCAATATTTGGTGTACATTCGGTATAAATCGCCGGCAAAAATACTGGCCTCGTCGCCACCCGTTCCGGCACGAACTTCGACCATTACATTTTTGGCGTCTTCTGGATCTTTTGGGATCAACAAGAATTTAATTTCATCTTCAAGTTCCGGTAGGCGTTGTTTGGCTTCATCCAATTGCATTTTGGCCATTTCGACCATTTCGGCATCGCTGCCATCAGCAAGTATTTCGTTGGCTTCTTCTATATTGCCTGACAAATTCACGTATTCATCACGTTTTTCCGAAAGGGCTTTGAGGTCTTTGTACTCTTTGTTGAGTTGCACATAGCGCTTCTGATCGGCGATTACATCGGGCTGTATAATTAAGTCCGAGATTTCGTCAAAACGTTGCTTTACTATTTGAAGTCTGTCTAACATGGTAATTCCTTTATTTGGCCCGCAAATTTAGGGAAAAGAAAGTAGAATTGGATTTATGATTTTGGATTTTTTTGGGGGAATAAATTTCAATCCAAGCGAGCCGATTCCATTTGCCAGGAATTTTTTCTTTAATATTGCAGACCATAATTCCTGTCCTATTCTTATGAAAAAACTAGTTCTTTTAACCGCTTTACTTGTTGTAGTTTCTTGCAAAAACCAGGCCATTGACGAAAAACTAAATCCCACCCAATGGATTCTTGGTAGCTGGGAACAACAAACTGACAAAGGCATCATGACCGAAACCTGGGAACGGAAAAACGACAGCCTGTTTGTGGGGAGTTGTTACTTTATAAATGAATCCGACACCCTGCACACCGAAACCATTATGCTCGAACAACGCGCCGACAGCATTACCTATTCGGCCAAAGTAATTGGACAAAACAACGAGAAGGCGATTCCTTTTACACTCACCACTGCCAATACCAATTCGTTGGTTTTTGAAAATCCCACCCACGATTACCCACAAAAAATTGTCTACCAAAAAAATAAAACCAACGGGTTACTGGTGACTGTTTCGGGTATTTTGCAAGGAAAAAAAAGGGTCGAGAAATACCAAATGACCAAAAAATAAGCCCAAAATCGTTCTATAATCTAAGTAGTCTTGGTTTTAATGGCTGCTTTTTTCTTGCAAGATTTTAACCTACAGTAACTTAGCTTTTGTTCTTATTTTTATTTAAAATAAATCTAAATAGATTTGGAATATTGCATTTGACGACACTATATTTGTATCGTTATTTTTACTTATTCTAAATTAATGAAACCCTACTTCCTACTACTAACTTTCTTCTTTTTCGCAAATCATGCAGGCTTCAGTCAAGTAAAGTTTAACAATACATCTGCTGATTTATATGCTTTTAATGACACCGTTAAAAACAAAAAAGGAGAAATACTTCAAGAAGTAATCATCATCTCGCAACAACAAAAAACGATTGTTAAAGGCGGAAAAAGCAGTATAAAACCACTCGATCTTCCGCAAGCCACTCTGGTGTTGGGCAAAGAAACCATCCAACAACAGCAGATCCTGCGCTTATCGGATGCCTTGAAAAACGCCAACGGAATTTACGTCTCAGGAGCGAGTAACTCCGCAGGAAACAACCAAGAAGAATTGGGTGCCCGCGGATTTACCTTTAGTGGCGGAAACACCTTCAAAAACGGGGTGCGCATCAACGGGTCGTTGTTGCCCGAAACCAGTTTGCTAGAAAGTTTAGAAATCATAAAAGGGAGCGCAGCCTTATTATATGGCAATGTAGCGCCCGGCGGTATTTTGAACCTCATCACCAAAAAACCGCGTTTTGATTCGGGGGGTGAAATCAGTTACCGAGGAACCGAATACAATTTTATGAAACCAACGCTCGATGTCTATGGCGCTGTAAACAGCAGCAATACCGTGGCCTATCGATTCATCAGCAGCTACGAACAAGGCAATAGTTTTCGCGACGAGGTGCAAAGTGGTCGCATTTATTTTAATCCGTCAATTTTATTGGATATTTCGGCCAAAACTTCCCTGTTGTTCGAAGCCGATTATACGCTAGATACCCGCACGCCCGATTTTGGTCTCACCACCATTGATTACAAAATTGCCAACTTATCGCGCAATGCATTTCTGGGTTTCAATTGGGGCAAATTTGATTCGGAGCAAGTGGGGTTTACCTCAACCTTGCAACACGACCTAAACAAAAACTGGCAACTGAAGGGGATTTTCTCCTTTCAAAGCTATAACACTCAATTGCTCTCTAGCTTACGGCCTAATATGACCAATATGGTGCAAACCAATGGCGATTGGACTCGCGGGGTACAACAATTGGATGCAGACCAAAACTATAGTTTGATCGAATGGGATGTAAACGGGAAATTCAGTACCGGAAAACTAAAACACAGTCTACTCCTTGGGGTTGATGCCGATCAAAGCAACACCACAAACTTGGCCTATAACAACATCAATTATTACGACAAAATAAACATCTTTAATCCGTCGGTGGTGATAGAAAAAAATACGCTTTATACCAATACCCTTGTGCCTGCACTAGATAAAAATACCAATGCTGTTGCCTATATAAAAAGAGCCGGAATATACGTTCAGGATTTGATAGAGCTTTCGCAGAAACTGAAAGTGCTCGCTGGCGTGCGTTACAGTTATTTGGAAAACACAAGCAATACATTCACCTATTCTACCGTAGCGAATGTAGAAACCAAAACTACAGACAAGATTGTTTCGCCAAAACTGGGCCTTATCTACCAACCCACCAAAAGCCAGTCGATTTTTGCAAGTTATTCGGATTCGTTTGTGCTTAACACAGGCACTGATCGCAATTTAAATGCCTTGCCAAATTCTACCTTGCACCAATATGAGTTGGGCGTTAAAAACGAATTGGCCAAAGGAAAATTGGTAGCCAATTGCACAGGCTACTTGATTGATTACAGCAACTTGGCACAAACCGATTTCTCCAATGGCAACACCAATACCAACATCAAAGAGTTGGCCGGCGCCTACCAAAGTAAAGGAATCGAACTAGACATGACTGGGCACCACAAAGGACTTCGCCTCATTGCGGGCTACAGTTTTAACGAAACCAAATACACCAAAAGCAATATTTACAATCCTGGCACTTTGCTGCGCTTTACCCCCAAACACACCGCCAACGCCAGTGCTTTTTATACTATAGAGGAAACCAAATTCAAAGGGCTCGAACTGGGCATACAAACCACCTATACCGGTGAACGATTGGGCGGCCGACTCAAACCCAACAACGCATCCACGCCAGCCGAATTGGCCAGAAAACCCATTCCAGTTGAAGGCTTCGTACAAGTTGATGCCTCCATTGGCTATACTTTGGGTGGCTGCAGCTGGCGCATCAAACTAACTAATTTGGCCAACGCCCTGAGCTATTATGTGTATGACGACAATACGGTAACACCGATCGCTCCACGAATGCTTACCACTACGTTTGCGTATAAATTTTAAATTATGAATAAGTTTTGCTTGGAAATATTCATCCAATTATAAAACTATTTCAAATTAGCTTCGCAAATTTCATAAGTTTATATACTCCAAAAAAAATCCCGAGCGCTCACTCGGGATTTTTAATTTATAGCAATCGAATTACTTAGTTCTTCGCTGGGATACTCGCCAAAATTTCGAGTAAAAATTTCCAGAATTTTTGGGAAGATGAAATAGAAGCGCGTTCGTCGGGGCTGTGGGCTCCGTGTATGGTTGGGCCAAACGAAATCATGTCCATATTGGGGTAATTGGTTCCCAAGATGCCGCATTCTAAACCGGCGTGACAAGCCACCACGTTGGGTTTCACTCCGTTTTGTTTGTCGTAGATAGACACCAACACGTCTAAGATTTCAGAATTCACGTTGGGCGTCCAACCGGGATAGCTTCCGCCAAACTCCACTTCGCAGCCAAACAATTCGTAAGCAGAACGCAAGCCATTGGCCAAATCCATTTTGGAAGTTTCTACCGAGGAACGCGTCAGGTTTTGAATCGAAATGTTTCCATCTTTTACCAACACGCGTGCAATGTTGTTGGAGGTTTCCACCAAATCAGCCATGTCGGCACTCATGCGATACACGCCATTGTGGGCGGCATAGATGGCACGCAACAAACCCTCTTGCACACCCAAGTCCATCACGTGGGTTGGGGTAGTTTGGCTCTTCACGATGTTAATCTGCAAATTGGGTTCGGTAGTTTTGTATTCAGTTTTAATATCGCCAATAATTTCTTGCATGTCAAATACATAGGCCTCGTCATATAGTTGAGCAATAATAACCTGTGCATTGCTTTCTCGCGGAATAGCATTGCGCAAACTTCCGCCGTCAATCGAGGCAATTTGCAAACCAAAATTTTCGAAGCCATCAAACAACAAACGGTTCATAATTTTGTTGGCGTTGCCCAATCCTTTATTGATGTCCATACCCGAATGTCCACCGTTTAGGCCTTTCACTGAAATCGTATAGCCCACAGATCCTTCGGGAGTTTCTTCTTGTTTGTAGCTGCGTGTAGCCGTTACATCAATTCCACCGGCGCAACCAATATCAATTTCGTCGTCTTCTTCGGTGTCAAGGTTTAGCAAGATTTCGCCTTGCAAGATGCCTCCTTTTAGGTTTAAGGCACCCGTCATTCCGGTTTCTTCATCAATCGTAAACAAAGCTTCAATAGCCGGATGAGCAATGTCGGTACTTTCTAATATGGCCATAATCGCCGCTACGCCCAAGCCGTTATCGGCGCCCAACGTTGTTCCTTTGGCACGCACCCAGTCGCCGTCTACATGCATGTCAATGCCTTGGGTGAGGAAATCAAATGTGGTGTCGTTGTTTTTTTGGTGGACCATATCCAAATGGCCTTGCAACACAATGGGTTTGCGGTTTTCCATGCCTGCCGTGGCCGGTTTGCGAATGATGACGTTGCGAATATCATCTTCGAACGTTTCCAATCCCAAGGAAGTTCCAAAGTCTTTCATGAACGCAATTACGCGTTCTTCTTTTTTGGAGGGACGGGGTACGGCATTCAAATCGGCAAATTTATTCCAGAGCGCTATTGGCTCCAGTTGGCGTATTTCTTGACTCATGTTTTTAGGTTTAGTGGCCCAAAGGTACAAAGTGAAAGCCTTATTTTGATGCAACGAAAGAATTATTTTACACACAAATTAGCGTATTTTCGTTCCCCAATGTACCGCATGAAACACCGCAAATTTTACCTGTATTTTTTACTGTTTCAGCTGATCTTTTGGTCGGCACTCTGCTATTTTCCTTTGCCAATAGAAAAGTACTACAGCAACGGGCTCTATCCCGTATGGGCTAAGTTACTGCGCACCCTACTCGGTTGGATTCCCTTTTCGGTGGGCGATGTGGGATACGGTTTAGTAATTATTCTCGTAGTTAAATGGAGTTATCAAACCCTAAAAAACAGAACTTGGAAATTGGGATTTTGGCAATTAATACGGGTGTTTTCTATTGGCTACTTTGTGTTTTATCTAGTTTGGGGACTCAATTATTCGCGGCAGCCGTTGTATGCCAAATTAGAACTTAACCGAGGATACACAACCCAACAATTGTATGATTTTACAACATTTTTGATCCGTAAAACCAATGCCATTCAACTGCAAATTTCGCAGAATACCCAAAAAAAAGTAGTTCCACAGTTCTCCAAAAAGCAAGCCTTGCAAACCGCTATTTTGGGCTATGCGCGACTGCACAAATCATTACCATTTATTGATTACCAAACCACGAGTACCAAAGCGTCCTTGTTTAGCACGCCCTTGTCCTATATGGGTTTTGGCGGGTACTTGAATCCGTTTACGCTCGAGGCGCAAGTCAACACAAATGGTCCGAGCTATGTGCTGCCCATGACAGCCGCACACGAAATGGCCCATCAGTTGGGTTATGCCAGCGAGAGCGAATGCAATTTTATCGGATTTTTGGCCGCCGCCAAACACTCCAATCCAGAGGTAAATTATGCTGCCTATACCCTGGCCTTGCGCTATTGTTTGGGCGAATGGAGCGAACGAGATCCTAAGTTGGCCAAGCTTTTTATTGCCAAATTGAATCCGGGTGTGTTGAAAAATTTTCAAGAAAGCGAGGAGTATTGGGCGAAGTATGAAACCCCGATAGAATCAGGCTTCAAGCTGTTTTATGATGCGTACCTCAAGTGGAATCAGCAGCCCGATGGATTGGATAGTTACAGCAAATTCATTGATTTGTTGATCAATTACCAACTCAAGACACAGCAGAATTTTTAAAGCACCTCTTCCAATTCTTCTAAAGGTGGCACCTTTAAAAAGGATGAATGTTGCTCAATGGCATATTCTATTTTTTCGACAATTTGCTCAATGCTATCGTTGTCGTAATCAATCTGCAAAGGCGGTTTGATTACAAACGATTGTTGTACCCCTTTCTTTTTTAGGCGCAGGCCCTTTTTGTCAAACGAACGGCGGAATCCGTCAATTACAATGGGAACAACAATAGGTCGGTGTTGTTTGATAATATGCGCCGTACCTTTACGAACGGGCTTAAATGATTTGGTGGTTCCCTGCGGAAAGGTAATTACCCAGCCGTCATCTAAGGCAATTTTAATGTTCTCTGTATCGTTCAAATTGACATCGCGTTGCACATCTTGACCATTTGCACGCCAGGTGCGTTCTACCGTAATGGCGCCAACATAGGCCAATACACGAGGCAACCAGCCTTCTTGCATGGTTTCTTTGGCGGCCACATAATAGATATTCAGCTTCGGATTCCATAAATACAAAACGTTTTTAATGGAATCTTTACGGCCACTCAAACTGGCGTTAAGCACATGAAACATGGCTACTACATCAGCAAAATAGGTTTGGTGATTGGAGATAAACAACACATTGGTGTCGGGTAACTGCGTAATAATTTCAGAGCCTTCAATCTGCAATTGGTTCATGCCACGATAACGAGGATGGGTAAGAAACCCAAAGATAAGAATGAGCCACTTTTTGATAAACAGGATATGTCCGAAAGGATTTCTTTTGAAAATTCCCATATTAATTTTTGATCGATGTGGCGCAAATTTAAAAAAACTTACCTACTGAACGAGTATTTTGAAGGTTTCTTTCAATTCACTCAACACCATGGCCGTCGCGCCCCACACCTCGTGGCCTTGGATGATAAAACAGGGCACCTCTATTTCAGGATTGTAGGAGGTGGCACGGGTTTGTAGCTGAATGGGACAAGCCGTAATAAAATCGTGTAAACTAATTTCAATCAGTTGCGAAACTTCTTTTGGATCGGGCAAAAACTGCAAAGGCGCATCGGCAAAAGCCAAAAACGGATAGACCATAAAGTTACTAGGCGGAATATACAACTCGGTAAAGGCTCGAATTACTTGCAATTGGTGGGCAGCCACGCCAATTTCTTCTTCGGTTTCGCGCAAGGCCGCAGCGGCTGGACTTTCATCGGTAGCTTCAATTTTTCCACCGGGAAATGCAATTTGCGCCGAATGCACGCCGGCATAGGTATTGCGTTGGATGAGCACCAAGTGCATTTGCTGCTGTTTGGGATAAAGCAATATCGTAACCGCTGCTTTTTTGGGATTTAAACTAGAAAAATCGATGGCTTTCATCAATTCGCTGCGTTCGGGTGGAACCGCCAACAACTGCGCTTCTATGCCCGGCAATTCAATGGTTTGTAGCTGGGGAAGCAAAGAAATAAATCGCGAATATTCCATATTTAACTTGTATTTTTGAGCGCTGCGAACAGGAAAACGAAAGTAGCAATTTTAGTTCTGAAACTACCTAACTTATGTATTCAAAAGCCGAAAATCAACGCCTCAAACAAGAATTCTGGGTGGCCTTTGCTCAAAAATATCCGCGCAAATGGCTGTTGTACGATACCAAAATAAAAGACCTTTCGCTCAAATTTTTTGTAGACAATACTAAGGCGCAAGTGTGCGTCGAAATTGAAGCCAAACCCAACGAAAAACGCTGGGCCTATTTTGAGCAATTGGAAGCGCTCAAAACAATCTTGGTAGCAGAATATTTACCTGAAGTGGTATTTCAGCGCGATTATAGTTTGGAAAATGGGAAAACCATCAGCCGTATTTGGGTTGAAAAACATCCGATAGCCGTGGGCAACCGAAACAATTGGGATACGATATTTGATTTCTTTTACGAAAAAATGAATGCCCTCGAATTGTTTTTTCTCGAGTATGAAGACGTCATCAAAACCATCAAATTTTAGGCCGGAATCTGCTGACTCAAGCAGTGTAGCGTGCCAAATCCCCAAATGAGATCAATGGCCGAAATACCAATTACATCTCTGTCGGGAAAGCAATTGGCTAAAATCTGCAAGGCTTTGGAATCATGGATGTTATTAAATGTAGGCACCAACACGCAGCCGTTCAAAATGATAAAATTGGCGTAACTCGCCGGCAATCGAATGCCATCAAAATCTATTCGTTTGGGCATGGGCAAACACACAATATTTGGCGTTTTTCCATCTTCTAATTTGGCTTGTTTCAGGATAGCCAAATTGGCTTGTAAGGGTTTGTAGTTCTCGTCGTTGGGATTGTCTTCAACCACCGTAACAATGGTGTCTTCGTTTACAAATCGGCACAAATCATCAATGTGCCCATGGGTATCGTCACCAGCTACGCCATCGCCTACCCAAATTACATTGGTCACGCCAAAATAGTCGTGAAAAATAGCTTCGTAATCGGCTTTGCTAAACCCAGCATTACGCACCTGAATACTCGGATGCAACAAACATTCTTCAGAAGTAATAAGCGTGCCTTTTCCGTTCACTTCCAAGGCACCACCTTCTAACACTACCGGTTTACCCTTGTACATTACTTGCGTAAGCGGAATATTTAGAAAATCACTGAGGTGTTTGGGCACGTGTTTGTCGAGTTGGTAATTGGTGTATTTGGCCCAACCGTTGAAATTGAAATTCAAGGCTTCTGATTTGGTACCGTTTTTCACCACAATCGGACCCGAATCGCGCATCCAGGAGCGGTTGGTTTTGTATACGATGAAGGAAATTTTAGTTAAATCAACTTGTGCGGTTTGGAGCATTTCACTCACTTTAGTTTGCAGTTTGGCATTTGCCACCACCACAATTACCGCTTGGTACAAGGAAACTTTTTTGATATATTCGACAAAAGCCCATTGAATGGCTTCGTATTTGCCGGGCCAGTCGTTGCCGTTATGCGGAAAACACAACAACAAGGCGGCTTGTTTTTCAAACTCGGCTGGAAAACGGCGGGTAGTACTCATCTTAGTTGTCTATGGCGCGTTTGGTAATGTCTCCATAGGCATCGATGCGTCGATCGCGGAAAAAAGGCCAGTTTTGACGCACATTTTCTTGCAAAGCCAAATCCACTTCGGCCATCAAAATTTCTTCTTGGTCGTGAGACGCTTGTGCTAAAATTTCGCCTTGTGGGCCTGCAATAAACGAAGATCCCCAAAACTGAATCCCTGCTGTATCGGGAATATATTGCTCCAATCCTACTCGATTGGCTGCGGCTACATAGACACCGTTGGCTACGGCATGTCCTCTCATTACATTCATCCAAGCGCCGTGTTGGTTTTCTCCGTATTCGTCTTTTTCGAGCGGATGCCAACCAATGGCGGTGGGATAAAACAACACTTCGGCACCTTGTAGTGCAGTAAGTCTTGCGGCTTCTGGATACCATTGGTCCCAACAAATGAGGGTGCCAATTTTTCCTTTTTGGGTTGGGAAGGTTTTGAAACCAATATCGCCCGGAGTAAAATAGAATTTTTCGTAAAAATGTGGATCATCTGGAATGTGCATTTTGCGGTACAAACCGGCTTCGGTTCCATCGGCATCAATAATGTAGGCACTGTTGTGGTAAATTCCGGCCATGCGTTTTTCAAAAAACGGCACGATAATCACCACGCACAATTCCTTGGCCAATTCACTAAATGCAATAAATGAAGTACTATATAACGGTTCGGCCAACTCAAAATTGGCCACGTCTTCGCTTTGACAAAAATAATGACTGCTGTACAATTCGGGCAACGAAATCACTTCGGCACCTTGCTGAGCAGCTTTGCGCACCCAAGTAATGCATTTGCTTAAATTGTTGGCCGCCACATCATTTAGGTTGAGTTGCAGTACAGCTATGGTATAGGTGGATTTTGACATCTGATGGGTATTTGGGGCCAAAAATACTAATTTTTATGCAATGCAAACACGACTATGGAACGATAAATACCCAACAGCAAACGCAAGTAGTTCGGATAAAGTTGTACATTAGACGCACTAAAATAAAATTACATGAATTTTTCTGCAAAAATGTTGCGCGACGGCGCACTTACCGATAAAGTAATTGTGGTAACCGGCGGCGGAAGTGGTCTGGGAAAAGCCATGACTCGGTATTTTTTGGAGTTGGGCGCTCACGTTGCCATCAGTTCTAGAAACGCCGAAAAACTTAAAAAAACCGCACACGAATTATCCAAAGAAACCGGCGGAAACTGCTTGGCTGTAGCTTGTGATGTGCGTCATTATGATCAGGTGGAAGCGATGTTGGCTACTGTACTAAAAACATTTGGTCGTGTCGATATTTTGGTGAATAATGCCGCCGGAAATTTTATTTCGCCCACCGAACGGCTCTCGGCTTCGGCTTTTGACACCATCATTGATATTGTGTTGAAAGGCAGCAAAAACTGCACCTTGGCCTTTGGCAAACATTGGATAGATGACAAACAAACCAATTGTACGGTATTGAATATCGTGACCACTTATGCGTTTACCGGATCAGCCTATGTGGTGCCGAGTGCGACAGCCAAAGCAGGTGTATTGGCCATGACCAAAAGCTTGGCAGTGGAATGGGCCAAATACGGCATCCGCACCAACGCCATTGCTCCTGGGCCCTTCCCTACCGAAGGTGCGATGGACCGCTTGTTGCCCGGCGATTTAAAGGAACGATTTGATGTGACCAAAAAAGTACCCGTTGGACGCATCGGCGATCACCAGGAATTAGCCAATTTGGCGGCCTATTTGGTGTCTGATTTTTCGACCTACATCAACGGCGAAGTGGTGGTGATTGATGGCGGCGAATGGCTGAAAGGCGCGGGACAATTCAATATGCTCGAGGCGATTCCGACCGAAATGTGGGATATGTTGGAAGCCATGATCAAAGCCAAAAAGAACAATTAACCTCTCATAATTGGCGCAAGGTAAAGGCCGTTTGCATAGGATTTCTTACTTTAGCCGCATCAACTAATTCTCATATGAAAAACTATATCTTACTTATTGCACTTCTAGGTCTTCACTTAACGGCAGTTGCGCAAGAAAAAGCAAAAATTAAAGGATCAAAAATTGTGACCATCACGCAAAAAGAGGTGGGCGAATTCCAATCGATAGAAGTGGGTGAAAACCTCGAAGTCTATTTGATCAAAGGCGACAAAAACGGCGTAGAAATTGAAGCCGACGACAACCTACATGACGCCATTGACTTGAAAGTTACCGGAACCAATTTGACTATTGGCACCAACAAAACCATTACAGCTGCGAAAAAATTGAGCATCCGCATCAGTTATACTCCCTCTTTCAACACAGTAATTTCAAAAGGAGATGCCTCGATTATGGCACTGGCTCCGGTGCAATTGGATTCGATTGTGTTTAAAAGCTTCGATAATTCAAAGGTATTTGCCTATTTGAATTCCAAGAATGTAACCGTATTGGCCAATGACAAATCGAAAGGCGAATGGAACATCAAAGCCGAAAAAACGAAAATCGAGTTGAGCAAAAATGCCAAGATGAAAGCCTTGATTGCCTCGATAAGCATGCGCTGTGATTTATACCAACGGGCCATTGCCGATATTGAAGGCGACATCACCGACCTGAAATTGCGTTTGGACAACAACGCGACCTACAACGGAAAAAATTGTGCGGTGAAAAATGCCGAACTCACTATGGAAGCCTACACCAATAGCAACCTCAATGTTACTTCAGCATTGAGTATTGATGCTTCAGGCAAGGCCGAAATCCAATTGTATGGTGATCAAAAAATAGACATGAAACGCTTTGTAGACAACGCCATTCTCTACAAAAAGCCTACGAAATAAAACAAAAAGGGTTGCCTGAAAAGACAACCCTTTTTTTATGCTTTGCTGTAACATTTATTCTAATGTAGCCAAATAACGCTCAGCATCCAAGGCTGCCATACAACCGGTTCCAGCTGCTGTAATGGCTTGACGATACACATGATCGGCGGCATCTCCCGCTACAAATACTCCTGTCACATTGGTTTTGGAAGAACCTGCTACATTTTTGATGTAACCGGTTTCATCAACCGTAATAAAATCTTTAAATAATCCGGTGTTGGGTGTGTGTCCAATTGCTACAAAGAAACCTGTAGCCAGGATTTCAAATGTTTCACCCGAGGTTTTGTTGTGTGCTTTTACACCTGTAACCACTTGACCATCGCCCAAAACTTCTACTGTATCGGTGTGCATGATGATTTCGATATTTTCGGTTTTGCGCACACGGGCTTCCATAATTTTGGATGCTCTAAATTGTTCGCTGCGCACCAACATGGTTACTTTTTTACATAGTTTGGACAAATAGTGCGCCTCTTCACAGGCTGAATCCCCTGCTCCTACGATGACTACTTCTTGGTTGCGGTAGAAAAATCCGTCGCAAACAGCACAGGCCGAAACACCTCCGCCTAATTTTAAATAATGTTGCTCAGAAGGCAAATCCAAATACTTGGCAGTAGCACCTGTAGAAATAATAATGGTTTGGCAATGGATTTCTTTGGTATCGTTGACCCATACTTTGTGCACCGGACCAGAAAAATCTACTTTGGTTACCCAACCGTCACGCACATCGGTGCCAAAACGTTGGGCTTGTTGTTGCAACTGCACCATCATTTCTGGGCCAGTTACGCCATCTACATACCCGGGGAAATTTTCGACTTCGTTGGTGGTAGTCAATTGGCCACCCGGCTGTGTGCCTTGGTACAATACGGGATTCATATTGGCTCGAGCCGCATAAATTGCAGCTGTATAGCCCGCAGGCCCTGAACCAATAATTAAACATTTTACATTTTCTATCGCTGACATATTCGTGAATTTTATAAGAGGCCCAAAGGTAAGGCATTCGGGTTAAAAGTGGAAATAGGAGTTA
>Ga0209355_1000816_pt1 | contig 18244 bp, 18 predicted proteins | sample LauGreSBDMM110SN_3_FD_187563 | JGI IMG/M metagenome (GOLD analysis project Ga0209355, IMG submission 187563) | Freshwater lake microbial communities from Lake Michigan, USA - Sp13.BD.MM110.SN (SPAdes) (version 2) | ecosystem: Environmental > Aquatic > Freshwater > Lake | place: Lake Michigan...
TTTAGTAGATTTGACGATTCTTCATTACTAACTTTATTTTGAAGTTGATACTTCATGATTTCAGAGTCAAAACTGTTACTTTGTTGTAAAACGTCTTGAACTAAATTATTGTACTCATTTTCAAATTCATTTTCTTGTTCAGAAAGTGGAGGGATTTGTATATTTCGTTCTTCGTCTTGCTTTTGACGAATGTTCATAAGATTTTGTACTTCACCATCGGGTATAGTCGTGGGATACTGCCTGTTATAATAATTAGTATATGCGACATTTTCAGTAACATTTGTATTATCAGTTCCAAATGATTCTTTGACTATACCATTACTTGTACTTGTACTAGAGTATAAAGAGAGAAGTGAGGCAAGAATAAATACTCCTAGGAAAACAAAGATAATATATTCAATCCACGGCATTTATGAAATCAAAATATATAAAATAAGAAAAATATTGAAATCTATACTTTCTTGATTTTTAAAAAAAATCTGACAGAAAAAAATACTGGATATCAATGCTTACTAGTAAGAGTCATATTTCTTTTTTGTATTAAAATGAAAAAGAAAAAATGAAAAAAAAAATGAAGTAAGAAGGTGGAAATTTATGTCGTGCGTAATTAATTTTTCATAATTTAAAGTCTAAAAGACTGACTTTTAAAAGTAAATGAAGTACTTGATTCGTTGTAATGATAGGGTGTATCTTGCTACATGTATCAAGTATCCGGAACATCCGAACACATGGTATCACTTTTACTTGGAAGATGGTTCAAAGCGAATTGTTTCGTTAAGAAATAGTGCTATCATCTCAAGTGGTTCATCCGACAATATTTTGGAACACCGTCAATCTTCAGATCAGATGAAAAAAATTACTTATCTTATCAAAGCACTAGAAGCAATATGTAACTAGTTCAATGTAGTACATCCCTTGCATCATCATTTCACCTGTTCCAGAGCATCATTTCACCTGTTCCAGAGCATCATTTTCCCAGTTCCAGTATAATTTTCGATTATTACGCATAAACTCGTCACGATTTCCACCTGAAAATGTATCACTTAAGTACTTCTCAAAAGAGTCGTCTTCCACAAGTGGGCGTTCTAACATACTTAGAATAAAGTGAATGCAATATACACCACATTGAGCACCAGTAAACTGATGACGATTCATATTTATCTTCACTGGAACTTTACGTCCAGTGTCTTTTTCTAGTTCACCTGCAATTCTTTTCAAAAAAGTTGATATTTCTAAAGAAGGTGGTATTCCATAGCTATCATAAAAAAATACCTCTGGATGACTATAGTCAATATTTAGAAAAGCCGCAATCCAGTGAGCACCTGCTTTGTCATGTGGATCTGTATTAAAAATAACTCCTATTTTCGTTTTTTTTTGTTCATGCCATTTTTTTACAAATTTGTGTATAACTCTTGGACATAACTCTTTTACAATACATTTTTCTGATGTACCTTCTAACTCAAAATCATTGGGAACCGGACCAATAAATAAAAAGTCTTCATACTTGTCCATATACTGAGACATGACATTTTGAATATCATAATTTGTGAGCCATGACTCAATGTTTTCTTTCCATTTCTTTGGTACAGAATGAGCAAAAAATTTTGTTTCAAAAGTTGAAGGAGGTTTAATCTGGTACAGCGTTGAGTCGGTACTATTGTCAAATACTAATTTGGGTAAAGATGGGTTTAGTTTCCTCGTCCAACATTTTTCATCCCCATCACGACAGATTTTCTTCTGTCTAAATTTTTCATTTAGAGCTTCCCAGAATTTAAAGAAGTCGTCTTTTTCTTGTTCCATTTCTATGAGTGGATCTTCTGGATACATTGTATTATACTTCAGTGCCAATTGCTTTATTGCCCAGTCTGGAAGACAAGAACTCTGACCTTTACGAGAATACTTTGGAGAACATTTTGTATTTGCCCTTTTTCCTTTTTCTTGTTTCTTCGACTTAAGCCATTTGAAAAGATAATTGGTCATTATTAGCAAGAGAAAAAATCCACTATTATTTTTTTCTTTACAAATCTTATCTATCTTGTAAAGAGAAAAAAAATGACTCAAGAATGGTAAATCTGTTGTGAAAAGGATCGAATAGTTGTTTCAAACTTTATTAATTCTTTACAAATTCGAACTGTATATTTCGACTTTTTTATAATTCGATCTGAATATGTAGTTCATATCATAATTTCAAAGGTAGTGTGTGTGTGTGTGTGTGTGTGTTTATGTGTTTATGTGTCATGAATCCTGATGAAAGAGCGAAGTATCTAAAGAGAAAGTTTAGAAGTCACTTCCATGAAACTTTTCCAGAATCAAAAGAATATGGACACCAAGTACTTGAGACGCAAAAACTTTTTACTCAGTTCACAGAAAGTATGAAAAATGAACAACAAGTTATGAAACGGTCATTTCAAGATACACTTATATTCCTACAAGACAAGAAAATAGGGCTTTCAGATAAATGTTTAGAGTTGCATAGACAGTTTCTTACAGAACGAGATGAACAGGGTATTTACAGTAGCAGTCTAATAACAGAGAGACATTGCTGTGAAGATGCATACTTAGAAACTGTGGTACAAATTATAAAAGTCGAAAAGATTCTTATGGATATTCAACGAGTTTTAGAGGAGTATTGCTACATAGAGAGTATATCAGAATTTTAAACGCTAATAAAAAAAATTATCATACAATTATCTAGAACGTATTGTGAACAACTCGTAAAATTTGAAACAAAATAGTTTATGCATTATGAAGTACTTATAGTGGTTGCACGATATAAAGAAGATATTACATGGTTAATTCCGTATGCTTCGCAAAGTCTTATAGTTAATAAAGGATATAGAGAAACAAACGTATCGGATTCTCTCACTTCTTTTCCAAATGTTACGAAAGAGGAAAATATTGGCAGAGAGAGCCATACCTATCTTCATTTTATAGCTAAAAATTACCACTGTCTTCCAGAAGTAATTATTTTCACACAGGGAAAAATCCATGATCACTTTTCTGAAGATGTATCTACTCTCTTTTCCCGCTTTATCGAGGAAGTAAACTCGTATGGTGCTTCCCTGCCAACACATATACATTTCACTTCGGATCTTGCTCATAAGAGTTCTTGGGATCCTGACTGGAATGTTCACACTGTTGAAGAAGTAGAAGGAGTGACATCTACAAGATTTATTCTCGAAGACTGTTATCTGGATAATAATAAAATATGTTTCAGCGAGTGGTTTCAAGTGAATATAGGTCGCCCTTATAAGTATCCTTTTAAATTATACAGAAGTGCAATCTTTGCTGTACATAAAAGTCAGATCCTCTCAAGACCACTCGCTTTCTATCAGAGCTTATTACGCTTTTGTTCACATCACATTGATCCTGCAGAGGGGCATTTTCTTGAAAGATCATGGTACTATATTTTTAATGAACACTGCAACACCGATCCGGTTGAAAAGTAAGAAAAGATAGACACAGTCAGAAAGATCAACGAAAGTCCATTCTACGTCCGATTCCTGCCAAAATAGCCATTCCTACATCCGTGATATTTCTACAGCCATATAGGTTAACTGAATTCAAGCCTCTACATCCATTGACCAGAATAGCCAATCCTTTATCCGTGATCTTCCAACAGTAATGTAGGTTAATTGAAGTCAAGTCTCTACATCCTTTTGCTAGATGAGCCAATCCAACATCCGTGATATTTCTACAACAATGGAGATTAACGGAAGTCAAGCCTCTACATCCTTCTGCCAGATGAGCCAATCCGACATCCGTGATATTGTAGCAACTACTTAGGTTAAGTGAAGTCAGGCCTCTACATCCTGTTGCCAGATCAGCCAATCCTTTATCCGTGATCTTCCAACAGGTATATAGGTGAACTGAAGTTAAGCCTGTACATCCTACTGCCAGATGAGCCAATCCTATATCCGTTATATCATAACAACCACGTAGGTCAATTGAAGTCAAACCTCTGCATCTTACCAGACTAGTCAATCCAGTATCCATGATGTGATAACAACCAGTTAGGTCAATGGAAGTCAAGCCTGTACATCTTTCTGTCAGAATAGCCAATCCTTTATCCGTGATCATATAACAACCAGTGAGGTTTATAGAAGTCAATCCTGTACATTCTGTTGTTAGAAGTGTCAATCCAGTATCCGTGATCTTATAACAACCAGCGAGATTTGCAGAAGTCAATCTTGAACATCCTCTTGTCAGCTGAACCAATCCTGTTTCCGTGATGCAATAACAACCAGATAGGTTAATGGATCTACATGCTCCTCCTCCTGTCTGATGAGCCAATCCTTTATCACTGATACCTGTAAAAATCCAATTCTGCACCTTTATTTCTCGCAACAACAAATACGATAGCTTTCTGACTTCCCTTCGAGAAACTTTAACAGTAGATAATCTGAGGTTTCTGAACGTGGTAAGCAACTGCTTCCGATCATCGTAGTTCGTCGTAGCCTAGTGAGTAGGAGTTACCCGAGTAGTTATTGCCGTGATACGAAGGACTCTTACCGAATCAAGGAGTCGAACATCAACGTCTTCGAGAAATAGCAGAATATACCCCAAAACATCACTAGATAAACAAAACACCAAAGAAGTAGAAATAGGCGAAGAAACAATCGACATTTAGTGACGGGGGTGCGAAATTATGAGCGTCACCACAATTTTTTTTCGAAAACAACAAATAAAATTCCAATATCTCTCTTTATATATAATAAGTCAACATTTCTGTTTTTGTGAACTTGTCTGCTCTCTTTCAATATATCAGTTTTTGCAAACTCGTCCGTATTTTCTGATTTCTGTAATATTTGCTCTTCATAATGGTCTTCATATTACTACTCTAAACTAACCCTAACTTACTACTGTTCAAGTCTATAAATATTTCTATGTAGGTTTTGAACTTGAAAACTTCTCCAAGTCCAAGAGAGTCTTGGTACAAGTCATAAAGAATGTTCTCTCGGGAAAATTTGCTCTCCAAACCTCGGCACACCACTTTACAAGATCACTTTCTAATTGATTTTCCTGTCCTGATGTATAAATACGTAAAATAGTTTCTGCCAAAAGGACTTTCAGTGCAGAGACAATCCTGATAGTCAATTTGGTTGTCTTGGCGTAAACTTCAACAGCTTTAAAATCCTTCTCATACCACAAATATTTTGCGTGCTTCTGAGCTGTAAGTCTATTGAAGTTGTACCCTCTTTTCCCAATATACTCCTTGAGAATCCTTAAATTATAGTCAGAGACATCGGGATCAAATGGCAGTGTAAATCGTGCGTAGTACATATCAGGAAACGGTGGACGATCAATCAAAGATATTTCAGATTTCTTGTTCACATTTTTAACTACTTCAGTTTCATTTTCTGGATCCATTTTGTACTTTTGTTTCGATAGATTATTTGTAGTATTTGTAGATTATTTTTTATACTTATAGTCCAGGTTGATTTTTAAAGTAGAAGAACGCAAGGGTCATCACTTTTTTCAACCAAATTTGTAATAAATGAAATTCTAGAATATAAGGAAGAAGTAAAATAGCTACATTTACTTCATATAACAGTAACAAAAAAGTAGAAGTAGTACCAATATATAAAATGATAAAAACAAACAAAGACGCATTTATCAAAGAAGTTCTGATCAATACGATTTTAAAAGAAAATGAAAAGGTAAAACTATGTTTATCAACGAGGGAACTTCACGAAAAGCTCAATAACGTACTTGCTACATGGACAAATGAACAAAATATTGCTCTTTCAAAAGAGTGGTACAATCGAGTTTCCGAGAAGTGTACGACATCCACTTGGCAACCTCTTTCACTTAACGAGATTGTATTTTTAAAGATCGGAAGTATTATCTCTTTTACGAAAGAAGCACTGATAACAGAAAAGGGGGGTATGAAATTTTTTTCGGTGATACTTCTAGCAGTGGATAATGAAGGACTGAAGTACCGTTTAGGTGGTTCATTTGGAAAAGTAAAAGCTTCAAATTATAAGAATTACTTCTGGATGATGAAATTATCTGAAGAGGACCAAAAAATATTGTTCTGGAAAAAATCAAATCTTGTTCTGTAAACTCTATTTATACAGGAAGGATATTAAAGTAACTTCTTGTTACTTTTTTCCCGTTTCTCTTATCATAACCAACAAAAACAACGACGGGTTTCAATAGTAAGTCATGTGTTTTTAATATCTGTCTCACCATACAGATTCCAGGATTTTTTTGTTTCCGCAAAGAGTTTTCATGTAAACAAGTCAACATATCAGAGTGGTACTCTAATTTTAATAGTGATTTCAAGCTTTGAAATTTTAAATTCGTACTCGTATCAAGTAATAAATCTCTCGATATAGCACAGTAGTGAAGTTCTTCTAATTTAACAAAATGAACATTCAAAATTGCCATCAACTTCTTTAGAAGTAGGACTCGTCGAGTTTCATGTATATCTGTTTGGTCTTTTTTTTTCACAGTGATTGATTTCATTTTCTATATGGAGATTTACTTTAAAAATAATATTCTATGCTATTAGTACTAGTATCAGTCTATAAAATAAAAAATTCTTAATGAACAACGATGTACAAAAAACTCAAAATAGTGTGATAGAAACAGCGACTTTAGAACCGATGAAAAAAATAATCGATAAGTGCAAAGCTGATGGTACTTATGTAATTACCAAACAGGATGTACAACAGTTCAAGTCATTTATTAAAGTGTATGTCGAATCAAAACTAAATGTGCAAACTCAAGATTTTTGAAACGTTTACGTATCCGGAAAAAAAAATTAGTGAAAAATAATTACTCTTAATGAAACTTATGGTACTGTACTACTCTACTACAACGTGATATCCAATCTTAGAAAAGTACTACAACTGTTATTTTTTCATTTTGTTCCAGACGAGTCAATCCTTCTTCCGTGATATTTCGACAACCAGTTAGGTCAATAGAAGTCAAGTCACCACATCCTTCTATCAGATGAACAATTCCTATATCCGTGATATTTCTGCAGCCAAATAGCTTAACTGAAGTCAATCCTCCACATCCTATTCCCAGATGAGCCAATCCTATATCCGTTATATTTACACAACAAGCTAGCTTAATTGAAGTCAATCCTCCACATCCTCTTCCCAGAGCAACCAGTCCTATATCCGTTATATTTGAACAACAAGATAGATCAATTGAAGTCAATCCTCCACATCCTCTTCCCAGAGCAACCAGTCCTGCATCCGTGATATTGCTACACCAAGAAAGGTCGACTGAAGTCAAGCCAATGCATCTTTCTACAACAGCAGTCAGTCCTGCATCCGTGATCTTATCACAACGAGATAGATCAATTGAAGTCAATCCTCCACATCCTCTTCCCAGAGCAACCAGTCCTGCATCCGTGATATTTCTACACCAAGAAAGGTCGACTGAAGTCAAGCCAATGCATCTTTCTACAACAGCAGTCAGTCCTGCATCCGTGATCTTATCACAACGAGATAGGCAAACTGAAGTCAATCCTCCACATCCTTCTGCCAGAGCAACCAGTCCTGCATCCGTGATATTGCTACACCAAGAAAGGTCGACTGAAGTCAAGCCAATGCATCTTTCTGCCAGAGCAACCAGTCCTGTATCCGTGATCTTATCACAACGAGATAGGCAAACTGAAGTCAAGCCTCTACATCCTTCTGCTAGAGCATCCAGTCCTATATCCGTGATATTTTTACAGAAGTATAGAATAACTGACGTCAAACCTATGCTTCCTCTTGCCAGAATATTCAATCCCGTATCCGTGATATCGCTACATTCCGATATGTCAATATGAGTCAAGCCTCTACATCCTCTAACTAGACTAGCCAATCCTGTATCTGTGATCAATGGGCAGCTACTTAGGTCAACTGAAGTTAAGCCTGTACATCCTCCTGCCAGACTAGCCAATCCTGTATCTGTGATCAATGAGCAGCTACTTAGGTTAACTGAAGTCAAGCCTCTACATCCTCCTGCCAGACTAGTCAATCCGACATCCGTGATCAGTGAACAACTATATAGAATGACTGATCTCAAGCCTCTACATTTTCTTGCCAAATGTGTCAATCCTATATCTGTTATATATTTACAGTCAGCCAGGTTAACTAAATTCAAGTCTCTACATCCTCCTGTCAAATGCGACAATCCTTCATCCGTGATATTGCAACCAGTCAGGTAAACTGAAGTCAAGTCTCTACATCCTCCTGCCAAATGCGCCAATCCTATATCCGTGATATTACAACCAGCTAGGTCAATACAAATCAATCCTTTACATCCTCTTGTCAAATGCGCTAATCCTACATCCGTGATATGTTTACAGTCAGTCAGGTCAACAGAAGTCAGTCCTCCACATTTGCTTGCCAGACGAGCCAATCCTACATCCGTGATATTACAACCATCCAGTGCAATAGAAGTCAAGTCTCTACATCCTCCTGTCAAATGCACCAATCCTACATCCGTGATCTGCCAACATCTCCACAGCTTAACAGAAGTCAGTCCTCCACATTTGCTTGCCAGACGAGCCAATCCTACATCCGTGATATTTCTACACCAAGAAAGGTCGACGAAAAGCAAAGTTGTACAACCTTCTGCCAGATGAGCCAATCCTGTATCCGTGATCTGCCAACATCTCCATAAGTCAACTGAAGTCAATCCTCTACATTGGTCCACAAGACTAATCAGTCCTGTATTTGTGATCTGCCAACAGTCAGTTAGGTCAATTGAAGTCAATTTTCTACATCCTCTTGCCAAATGTGCCAATCCTACATCCGTGATCTGCCAACACCTATATAGACTAGTTGAAGTCAAGTCTCTGTATCCTCCTATGAGATGAGCCAATCCTGGGTCCGTGATATCTTGAAATGTCAAGTTCTGTACCTTTATTCCTCGCATCAACAGGTACATCAGCTTTCTCCCTTCACTTTCTGCAACCTTTACATCATAGAATTTGAGGCATTTTAGTGCCTCGAGTAAGTGTGGACGATCCTTACGGTTCGTCATGGCCTAGTGAGTAGGAGTTTTATGAAAGTAGTTGACAAGGATTCAATAGGCTTACCGAATCAAGACTTACAACTTCATCTTCTGTGAGAAATTGAAGAATATATCCCAAAGGATCACGAGACAAAGAAAGTAACATTTGGTGACGTTTTTTTTTGAAAAAATGTGAAAAATTATGGAGCTGCGATTTTTTTATTTTGGTTTTCTTTTTTTATTCCACCTGAATACATTTTTTTAATTAAAATAAATATGGTAGACAATGTGCTTTTCAATGATGTACATTTCGTGATGAAGCAAAAATGTATACATCATCGCTGAAGTAAATTATACGTACGTACGCTGTTTTTCAATATTGATCTTTGCATTGAGATTGTTCATACTTCTAATAATATACTCAAAACTTCTACAAATGATATCAAATTGTTCATCAACGAGTGTGACCCTACTATTTTCTTTGGCGTCAACTTTCTCATTCTCTTCATTTTTCTCTGCAAATAAAACTTTTTTCTCATTCGTGTACTTTTCACCAATCAAATCTAGTCTAGTCTTTATTGATGTATATGATCGATTGAATAGAGGTACAATTGATTCTATTCTCACTCCTTCCTCATAGTACTTTTGGCAAAGCAGAGTATCTTCGTCATGATTCCACTCTTTCATGTATTTCCCTCTATATTTACGAGACGGTTGTTTCAGTGGTGTATTTCTTTGCCAAACTTCAGTCATTTTTATTCAAGTAGATTTCTTCTTTTTTATAATTTTATCTCGTTTTAATTTTTATTTTCTTCTACTTATTTCTCTAAAAAACAAGGGAATCTTTATATATCTTTTTTCAAAACTCTTTCTTGTAAAGTGCAAATCACTGTCATGTATGGACCCAGTTTTCAAGAGAAATACACTCATCAAGTGGACTGTCTCAAAGAAGAAGAAGTTGGAACAAGATTGTCATTAAATATTCGATATCATAAGTAGGCTTGAACAGTTGTTTCAAACTTTATTATTTCTTTACAAATTCTAGGACTTTTTATAATTCGATCTGAACTTAAAGACAATAATATGTATTAATCTTAAAATAAAACAATACTATGAATGATGTCAAAAAAGAAAGGAACTTTGTTACAGTTGGAAAAGCTGCTGTCCTTACCGGTCTTGATCCTCAAACAATCAGGAAGATGGCTGACGAAGCATCAATCTCATGCTATAGAACACCTTAGTGTTTTCAGAGCGGTTATAGTGATAAGTAAGACATACTAACTTTTTAGTTGAAAAAGAAAAAAAAATGATAATGAGGAAACATATAGGTCTATATACTCATCTATTCAGAAGTTATAAAATAATTCATTCTAAAAAACAAAAAACAAATGGAGCCTTCCATACAGGAACAGTCTTCGACCAATAAGTACAAGCGTATGACACAGATTGAACACGTGTATAAGTTGCCTGATACCTATGCTGGAAGTTGTGATAATGCACCGAATACGATGTTTATGTTGAGTTCAGACCATTCTACCCTACAAAGTGAAGATATCATTTATCCTCCAGCTCTGTATAAGATTCTAGATGAGCTGATTGTCAATGCCTCTGACCAATGTATTCGTTTAAGAGACCCTAAACTTGCAACGAAGTATCACGTGACAAACATTGACATATCTGTGAATCGTGAAACAAAGGAGTTTACTATTAAAAATGATGGAGAAGGCATCGATGTTGAAAAAACAGAGTATGGAATGTATGCCGTGGAACTCATTTTCGGTAACTTGTTAACGTCTACCAATTATGAAGAGGGGGAAGAACGAGTGGTGGGTGGTAAGAATGGATTGGGAAGTAAAATTTGTAATATTTTTTCGCATAGATTTACAGTCACTACAGTTGACTACCGTCGAGAACTGCAGTATTCACAAATCTTTCGGAACAATATGCAGACGATTGAACCTCCAGTCATCACTTCATTCACAGGTGAACCTTTCACTTCGGTGAGTATGATTCCTGACCTCGAAAGATTTGGTTTAACCGAATGGTCCGATACAATGTTTCGAGTAATTGAGAAAAGAGCATTTGAACTGGCAGCCTGTTTACCTGGTGTAAAAGTATCATTTAATGGGACAGTTGTACCAATACGTAATTTTGAAAAGTTGTTGGACCTACTTGATGAGTTTAAAATCGGTAAAGTGGTAGAAAAGTTACATCCTCGTTGGGAAGTTGGTATTTCCTTATGCGACGGTTTCAAGCACATCTCTTTTGTCAATGGATTAAGTACTCATAAGGGTGGGAAACATATAGACTATATTGCAAATGCAATCGCAAAGGCCGTAGTTGAGTTGATTGAAAAGAAGAAAAAAATCAAAGTCAAACTTTCGGTTGTGAAAGATAATCTGTTCGTGGCCGTGGCTTGTCAAATCGTAAATCCAACTTTTGATAGCCAGACGAAAGATACACTGACAACACCATCCACCAAATTTGGTTCCAAGTGTGATATTCCAGATAAGTTTATCGAAAAAATCATCAAATTAGGCCTTGTGGATAGAGTTCTTGCTCTCCATGAGTTTAAAGAAACAAAAAGAGTCGCAAACCAAGAGGGAAAGAAAAAATTACGTTTGTATGATATTCCGAAACTAGACGATGCAAATGAAGCTGGGTCTGGCAAATCAATACAATGTACTTTGATTTTGACAGAGGGAGACTCAGCTAAAGCTACTGCTATTGCTGGTTTGAGTGTTGTGGGAAGAGATTTATTTGGAGTATTCCCACTAAAAGGAAAACTTGTGAATGTAAGAGATAAACAGACTACATTAGCTGGACGTACCCAGATTTCTAACAACGAGGAACTGAATAATATTAAACGTATTCTGGCTCTAGAGACTGGTAAGGTATACAAAACACTTTCTGAACTTCGTTATGGAAAAGTGATGATCATGACTGATCAAGATGTCGATGGATCTCATATCAAAGGCTTATTCATTAATTGGATAGAAACTTGTTGGCCAGAGTTGATTTCACTTGGATTTATCACATGCCTACTGACTCCGATTATTAAGGCGACAAAGGGTTCTTCTGTGTTAAGTTTTTACTCTCTTGGAGCTTTCTCAGAATGGCAAAGTACAGCTACTGGATCCTGGAAAATCAAGTACTACAAAGGTCTCGGAACTTCTACGTCTGTCGAGGCAAAAGAATACTTCAAGGAGCTGAAACAGATGCTTTTTATTGCTACTCAGCAGTCACACGACAAGATTGATATGGTCTTTAACAACAAACGAGCAGATGACCGTAAAGCATGGTTACGAAAGTATGATTTTAAGAATGTACTGGATAATATGTTGACAGAAGTACCGTTGGAACAATTTGTTGACCAGGAAATGATTCATTTTTCGAACTACGACAATACAAGAAGTATTGGAAGTGTAATTGATGGATTAAAACCTTCTCAGCGGAAAATTCTATACGCTTGCTTCAAAAGGAACTTGAGAGATGAAATCAAAGTCGCACAACTTACTGGCTATGTAAGTGAGAATTCAGGATATCATCATGGTGAAGAATCTCTCAATAAAACCATCGTCGGTATGGCACAGAATTTTATAGGCTCGAACAATATAGAATTTCTTCAACCGAATGGCCAATTCGGTTCTCGATTGGAGGGAGGAAAGGACTCGGCCAGTCCTCGTTATATTTTCACTGCACTAGACCCGGTCACAGAAGTTCTCTTTCCTATGGCAGATCGTCCTTTACTAAAATACCTCGAAGATGATGGGGAACAAGTGGAACCGTCTTTTTATGTTCCTATTTTGCCAACGACTTTGATCAATGGGGTAAGAGGAATTGGTACTGGATGGAGTACGTATGTACCTTCTTTTAACCCAAAGGATATCTGTCAGCAGTTTATTGAAAGACTACAAGGCAAAAGAGATTCGTTTGATAACATGCGACCTTTCTATAACGGTTTCAAAGGACAAATGATTGCTTTATCTGATACGAGTTTCTTGTCTAAGGGTATATACTCAGTTACCTCGTATAATAAAATCGTAGTTTCGGAACTTCCGATTGAAACGTGGACAAGTGACTATAAATCGTTCTTGGACTCTATATTGACTCATGATACACCACAAGAACCACAAAAAGAAGGCAAAAAGAAGAAAATGTCAGCAAAAGAAGCTATGTTTGACGGATTTCTGAAAGGTTACAAGACAAATTGTACCGAAAGTATCGTGCATTTTGAACTGGAAGTCGATCCAACTATTTTGATGGAAATGTCACAGAACAGGACTACGGATGATGCAAATGTTGACATTTTCGAAAAAGTATTGAAACTCACCAGTAAAATGTCCTTGACCAATATGATGCTCTTTGATCGCAATGATGTCATTCAACAGTATTCTTCGGTGTCGGAAATCATGGAATACTTTTTCGGAATACGTCTTGAATTCTACGGAAAGAGAAAAGACTATCAGTTGTTTGTCATGGAAGAAGAACTTGTTATGATTCGTGCAAAAGTCCGTTTTATTCGTGGAATTGTAGAAGAGACGATTGTTATTCACAAAAAGAGTACTGATGAGCTCATAAAACTTTTGGAAGAACTATCCTTTCCAAAATTGAAGTCTTCAAAATCAGCTACAAATCAAACATTTCAGTATCTTTTGAGTATGTCCATCCAGAGCTTGACGTCGGATACACTTGCTACTTTGGAAAAGAATCTTGCGTCGAAGGAAGAAGAATTGGAACTCCTGAAAGTGAAGGCTATACAAGACATTTGGATTGAAGAATTAAAATTATTTGCCACTACTTATCAAGTTTCTCTTGAAAAAAAGAAAATTATGTATGATTCTGACGTTGCAGGAGGTGGTAACAAAGGGAATATTAAGAAAACTCCGAGTGGTGGAACCAAGTCAAAGAAGAAATAAAGACTTTTTGTAGTTACGAGTAGTAGAGTCAACCTTTGTTTGAGCTTTTAAGCAAAGTAATTTAAATATTTGCAGAAAACTACGTACATGGCGGCATTATAGTAGTTTTTTTAAAAATCTGCTCTCTCTTAAAAATATATGGACGAGAACTGATATTTTTTGGTACTGTGAAATTCGTATTTAATTCATCCAAAATGTTGACATATTTTTAAGAGAGCAGACGAGTTTGCAAAAACAAAAATGTTGACATATTTTTTAGAGAGCAGAATTTAAATAAAGTCGGCGTTTGAAATGTAAAAAGGTCCACAAAAAAATATTTTAGTAGAGTACAAATTACAAAATGAATATTTCGTGCGAAAATAAGAAACTAAAATTTCCAATGCTAGAAATTCATAGACAAATTTGTAGATTACCAATTGAACTTCAAAATAAAATATACGAGTACTTAGAATTTATTCATGGGTCTTACACTGTTTTTGATAAATATTATCGCCATATGAGTCACATAATACACTATGAGCCAATGCAGCATTGTGCGACTACAACTCTAACTATAAAACCAGTAGAAGAGTCAATATTCTTCATACGAAATGAACCAGAACAAAAGGAACTAAAATCAATCATTGTAAAATCTGAAAATGATCTCAATTACTCTTCTTCTTGGCAACTCATACAGAGACGTAGACTGAAAGGACGATCTGTGACATTTTAAGTTTTTTTTCATTTTATTTTCAAAACTTTTATACATTTTTATTCACATTCACAATCTGTCTGACCTTCCTCCCCTGACTAGGATCGTATACTTCACCTCCTTTATCCGTATAGTTCTCATTGTGGTACCTCCAGAAGACTTCAGCTCCCATCTTAAAGTCATCATGGTTTTCTGCTTTGTACCAAAATACTTGATCTTCTATCTTATTACTCTTAGCGTTATTATGAATTACTAGACACTCATAGTTCTCTGTACATTGATCCATGACCTGACAGAAGACTTCAAAGCTAGGAAACATCCCTGCATAACAGTCATAAATTCTCTTCCGATTTGAGACTACGTTCTCACGTAAAATGAAAACGTAGTCAATATTTGTACGAAGATTTGGAGGAATGCCTAACGGATATTGCATAGTAATGATAAATAGCACTTTTGAATGTCGCCCATTCATGAATAGAGAACGGACATTAATCGATTTCGTCCACGAGGCATCGTACAAACAGTCGTCTAAGATGAGAAAAGCTCTTGGGTCAATACGTGACCCCCCTGACTGATTTACCTCTTCATTCTTCTTCGCCACGACCGTCGCTTGACGGTTCCGGAATCGTTCTACAATGCTTTCATTGTATTCTTCGTGAATAAATATACCTGGGACTATTTTTGAATAGAATGAGTTTGTGGCTTCTGTACCAGATATCACTGTACCTACAGGTATATCTTGGTGATAGTATAGTAAATCTTTACACAGGAAAGACTTACCTGTGTTTCGTTTCCCTATGAATACTACCACCGAGTCATCTGGAATTGAGTTCATGTTAAATCGGCTAAGATTTAAATTTTGATTAGTGTTACTCATTTCTTTTACGAATTCAAATAAAACTTAATATCCTCGCAGTTTATATATGTCAAAGTTATACTATATAAGAAGAAAAAAAGAGTATGATATCTAACGAGTAGTGAAGAAAGAACTAACTTCTACTTGTTACGGAGTAGAACAACAACAAATTACAATAGAAATGGTGTGGATTTTCAATTTTTGATCGGTATTTCATTTACTTATTGAAATAATTCACTTTCCTTTGACGATCGTTTTTCAATAAGTGAATCATTTCCTTTCACTTTTTCCCTCTTTTTTTCTTTAGGCTTCGGCATAATTTTTTCTTTTACTAAATCAAAAAATTTTTTTTCAGTCTTTTTCTTAATTTTTTTTACTCTAGTCTGTTTCTTAATTTTTTTCACTCTAGTCTTTTTCTTAGTTTTTTTAGTCTCCGACTCCTTCAATTCTTTATAGTCGGTATTATGATAGTTTATTGGACTGTCATCTAATTTCCGACCATGAAAAGAGTCGTCTAACTTCTTATCAATCTTATCATAGTGATTCAAGGTGTTACTATCTTGACGCACGCTATTCATCCCAGTAAATTGTTTATATCCTTCTAATTGTTTCTGTCGAGCGATATTCGATGCAAAAAATTTGGCATCATCTTCACTATCGCATACTTGAACATGTTGTTCAAAAAGTTTATATCCTTCAATCGTCACAATTGACCCTTTAATTGAAATATCGTAAACGTTTGGTGCATTAACCATTTCTGTTAGATTCACAAGAAGAAGATAGATAAATCACGTATAGTCCTACTTTAAACGAAAAGATTTTTTATTTTCAAAATTAGAAATCAAAAATATAAAGATTTGAGTCTCGTACGTATAGTATAGTTATTTTTTTGTCGACCGTATAAATTATAGACAATAATATACTACAATTTTCTCAACTTTTGCCCATTTTTTTAAGTCAAATAAATGAATCAAAATACGTCTTCATCTGATGTGGTAAACACTGTTCTAAAGGAACTACGAAATAAAGAAATTCACACTGCTTTAGAACAACTAAATGGACTTGATTCTACACTAAATATTCTAAAAGCAACAATTCACTTACTTGATCAACGTATTCAACTCCTGGAAACAAATGATATATCTAGTGATGAAATGAAGGATATAGTTGATAGATCCGAGCCTGATAATAAACTACATGAATCATCTACATCAAAGAAAAAAACTGCTAGGATTAAAAAGACTACAAAGTAATGAGTGAAATTTACTAATAAAATGTAAAGTCTAAAAAAAGGTCGGTGTGTATTTTTTCTAAATATGGATAGTAAATAAGTAGAAAATAATTTTTTCGTTTAATCTCCGTTTTTTAACAAAATGTCCGAAACTTCTTCTTCTTCGTCGCCGTTCAATGATAACGTGCCCAAATTATCTCTTTTGCCGTCCGACATGGAGCCCGTCAACACTTCTATACAACCTTCTGAACCTTCTATACAACCTTCTGAACCTTCTATACAACCTTCTTATAATATTATAAATGATCAGACTACGAAGTCCAACGATGTACCCATATCTACTTCCATTTCTTATGAAAATCCCACCCCCGTCAACGACGACGACGACGACGACGACGACGAAGAAGCGATAGGTGGCAAAAAACCCAAACCCAACCATAAAAAGAGAAGAACCTTGACCTTGAAAAGGATTTCATCGCAAGGTGGTGGCAAAAAAAACAAACCCAACCATAAAAAGAGAAAAACCTTGAAATTGATTTCATTGCATCGTGGTGGCAAAAAAGGGTTAAGACAGAAAAAGAGAAAGAATAAGTCGTCGCTTTCTCAGAGAAAGAATAAGTCGTCGCTTTCTAAACAGAGAAAGAATAAATCTACGAAGAAAAGAGTTTAGTTTTTCTAAGTGACATAATAGAAGACGCAATTTGCTCTAAAGTGATCGTAAAAGAAGAATCTTTTTTCACATCTCTTCTTTCACGAAACTCATCTTCCTTGACAGATCGAAGTACAACATTTGTGATCAAAGGGGTTGACGATTTTATATTATTTATGTCCGATTCATTATCGTAGTGAGAACTGAGCCACTCTTCTGGCATTGGATCATTTGGAAATATATTTTCGAACCCTCCAGGAATTTTTACATTTGACAAAGTAAGTTTTTGGTTTACAGCTACGATAGGAATACCCATTTCAACCATTTTTAGAAACTTTCCAAAGATTCGATGATCTTTTGCTTTTACGAAAGTCGTCGTCGAAACAGACATCTTTTCTTTTTTCTCATGAGAGTTTCCACTATTGGTAGTCTCTGGGGAAAAAGGCTTTGAAAATCTAAAAGTAGTTTTTATCAATGGGTTAACGACGAATTGTACTTGCACTGCTTCAAAAATACACCCTTTCATGTTTCCTTGTGACCAGATAAAAACAACCTGTACTATGAATCGACACTTTGTACTCTTCTGCAATCGTAGAATTTTAGTGAAGTCTGATTTTGTTCGAACTTGTTCATATTGATCAAAAAACAAGGTATCTCTATTCGAAGAAGATGATGGATTGAAGAAAAATGTCCAAAGACGTTTCTTATCAGATGTCATTTGATTCAGAAGTACATGTCCTTTTGTTAGTGTATTATGTGTGTTTATAAGCCATATTCCTGTATCCACTTGGTCTTCAATTTCTACACTAATTCGTAAACTATTTACATGTACTGATAAGCAATCAAACCATTCTGTCTCTAGTAATCTTTTGCTGGAATTTTCTTCCACATACTCAAATATCATTCTTAGTACTTTTTATTTTTTTATGAGAAA
>Ga0209355_1000819_pt1 | contig 18208 bp, 16 predicted proteins | sample LauGreSBDMM110SN_3_FD_187563 | JGI IMG/M metagenome (GOLD analysis project Ga0209355, IMG submission 187563) | Freshwater lake microbial communities from Lake Michigan, USA - Sp13.BD.MM110.SN (SPAdes) (version 2) | ecosystem: Environmental > Aquatic > Freshwater > Lake | place: Lake Michigan...
ACAATTCGCCGAAGAAATTGTTTCCAGAAAAAATCAACGACCTAACCTAATCCCCAGAATGAAGACACATGGGACAACCCCTGAATTGATTCAGGAAGCTAAAGATGGTGAAAAAATTAGTCATTGGAAAAAAGCATTGAAAGGAACTGGTAAATCAAGATGTAGATGTTCAGACGAAGTTCGGGATTATTTGGATAAAGAGTTACCAGGATGGCGCACTGAAAAGAAGTCAATGAAACTCAATGGGTTTAAAGAACCCCCTAGTGAAACGCCTGAACAAAAGAAACAACGCCTAAAAACAGAGTTAGAAATCTTACACCAAAGATACAAAACACTTAACTCTCAAAATCTTCAAAAAGAATTTCAAGGAAATCCTGAATTATGGCATACCTATCATTCCATAGCAGAAACAAACGAACAATCCTTCCCAGAAGAAGCCATCCCGCGTAATCGTATTATCCAAGAACTTAATAAAATAAAATCAAAGAGAGCCCATTCTATCGTAGATATGGGATGTGGTAAAGCACAAATAGCGAAACACTTTCAAAATGATACCAAATTTCAATTCATCAATTACGACCATATTTCAGAAAACGATTCTGTTATATCATGCGATATTTCACAGATACCTTTGGAAGAACATACTGTAGAAATATGTATATTATCTTTGGCAATGTGGGGTTCAAACTGTCATGATTATGTGAGAGAAGCACATCGTATATTGGAAAGCGGAGGCAAATTGTATATTATAGAAGCGACGCGTAGGTGGTCTGAAAAAGACGAAAATGGTAATATTATCCCAGGAAAAGAAGCGATTAAATTAAAGAAAATATTGGAGGAAACAGGTTTCCAAATTATAAAAACCCATATTGAAAAATTCAGTCTATTTGTATGTATTAAGGTATAATGGTTTGATAAATAGAATGAGTAGAAAATACTCAAAAATACCTCATCAGGAGCTACATTTTGAGAATTTATTAGCTACATTTTGAGGAAAAAGCTACATTTTGAGGAATTGGGAAATGCTACCATTTCTGATATCATGGCTCCCTTATTATCCTCTTTTCTAGTATCAATGTTACTGAGTGGATTGTATGTTAGTGAGTAATGTATATATATATTATAGTAATAGTATATGAATATATAGAATATAGAATATATATCGCACCACAAAACAGATGAGTAACTCGCTGAGCCGCCAACGGCGCGCGCAGCCCCAATTGTTGAAAAAGCGATGTGAAATCAAGAAACCAAAATAACTTTCAAAAAAGGGCCTTCATTGTCCGAAGCCGCTATACTTGAGTATCGTCTCTGCCTTCTTCTTACCAATAAGAGGTATAGATGTAATATATTTAACTTTTTCATCGTATGTCGTATAAGAGTCTAGACGGTTTATCCATTCACGCATATTATTGCATTGTGTATGCTCCATAATGCTCTTGGATAACTTTCTGGAAATCCCAGGTATCTGACCAAATTGCAATATACAGCATGCTTCCAGGGTAATGTTCTCTTGTTTCTTTGTTTTGATCTGGCATACATCGGTATATGTAGCTTCGGTGTCAGTTGTGGTGGATTGAAATAGCTCTGGATGTTTTACCATTCTCACGACAACTTCCATTATAAATAGAGCTGTTTCCTCCGTATTCTTTGATATATAGACATGGATTCCATCCCGATACATAGAATGAATGATAAAACTACCGTAGGCAATCTTTGAGATGCCCATCATTGTAGTCACCGTGGAAGAAGACCAGATCTGCTGGGTAGATAGTTCTTCAATGATATAGGTAATATGGGTAGAGGGATAGGTAGCTAACAGCCGCGCTTTCTGTTCACGATACCGCCCATCTTTGATAGAACTAGAGAGGTCTGCCAATGATTTACGTTCAAATATATAATCTACTGTTTTTTGTTCGTTATGAATTCGCACATCTCCAATCTCTAGGGCTTCGGTGCGCCATTGAATATTGCGCTCTTGCAATATCGCCGTTTGCTGGGTAAATAGCTCTATTAGGTGCGCCTCTCGGTGATCTATAATGATCTCCATCTGTAGCTATACCTACGTGCCATCTGTTTATATTGTGTTATAATAGTAGTAATGAAAACACCACCCTGCAATTATATTTATACATTTGGCTCTATCCTCTCCGTTCTAATACTAACCGCGATTGCTCTTGTAGTGTATAACAATAAGCAGAAAGTTGAACGGGAGCGGGCCATAGCTACATTAAAGGAGCCCCTATTTCAACAAAGCCCCCAATATCGTTATCCCACAAAATGCTTTGATTGTGTGAAGCAAGAATCCCAGAATCATCTGAACGTTTCACATGGTGGTCGCACAAGTGTGGGATTATAACGATTTAAACATATTTTTAAAATTTAAATTATGAGTATCGCGTTTTGTTTGCTTTGTCGACGGCCATCCAAGTCGTGGCTCTCATTTTTAGATAATTTACAGAGCACAACACAATATAAAGTAATCGTAATATGTGATGATAATACGTATGATTTAGAGGAATATAATACATCCGTTAGAATTATTAAATACGAAACAGATACTGTGAAGAGCGCCTATTATACACATGCCAACTTTGCTGCAATGGGTAGTTTTATAATTGCATGGGATAAAGCTATTTACCATTTCTGTGAAGTTGAGAAAGAGTATGATTATGTTTATTTCGTAGAAGATGACGTTTTCATTCCAAGTATAGAAAGTATCCAAAATATTCAAGAAAAATATACAGACGATCTACTATGTCATTGCGATAATGGATTCTTTGAAAAAGATAAGGGTGACATAAATGTATGGCATTGGCGGCATGCAAATGGTGCATTAAATTTACCATGGTATGCTTCTATGGTGTGTGCAATTAGAGTATCTAATGCATTATTACGAAGCGTTCAAAGACATGTTCAACTGCTTCGTAGAATACCTTTTATTGAAATTCTATGGAATACATTGGCTCATCAAAATAAGTTGTCTGTTAGAATAATCCCGGAATTTGAATATATCATATATAACCCTAGCAGTTTGGATTATAAAAATTACATAGAAATTTTAAAAAAAGGACATTGGTTGCATCCAATGAAGGAAATGGAAGAACATGATGAGATTCGTAAGATTATAGTTAATTGGCTCTAGAAGACATCGTTCTTATAATATGATTGTCAGAAATCATATTTCAAATTTTTTATTTTTTATTTATTGTAATAAAATAATAAAAATTGATACTATCTTTCGTTTATTATTAATTCAATGGCGCTAAGAAGTCTCATTCTCGCTACGGCGCCGCTCAGCGTGAAAGGTATTGTGGCAAGCCTACAGCCACGGAGAGAAGTTCAGGGACATGGATTCTCTTGGGAGAAAGACCTTCTGCACAACGTATATGGTGTTACGAATGAAGAAATAAAAGCTGTTAAATATACGAATAAAATGGATTTGCCGTCTGTCCTTAATCGCCTGGATGGGTGCGATGTATCTATTAAAACCACCTGCAGCGCCAATGCTGTTTGTATGGCGGATTGCTTGCGGATATTTGATTCCGTTACCAGTGGCGAGGCACTACATATGGTGGTCGTTCATTACAAACAGGAAGACGAAAGAAATGTAAAAAGCTTGGTCAGTATTACGGAAGTAGATCTTACTTCTTCTGGTGAAGCATTGTTTGGGGAGATTACACGGCCTCAACTAGAGGAACTGGCTGCCGCTGTAAAGTCCGTTCCACACAAAAGAAAACCCACCGCGGAGGAATATATGCGTATCTATTCCATGAGGGATAGTCTGCAAGTAAAATCAGGGGCAATTCATATGGATATCAAATGCAATAGCACTCAAAGCAGGCTGCAGTGCTCCTTTAATCACTTCCAAGAATTTCTGGAAAAGTATCCGGAGCGGGTGGTTGCATACAGTAACACGAATGAATTTCGTGGAGGAAAAATAGAGGCTGAAATCGTGTCTTCGCGGCGCACCTTTAAGAAACACATTATTCACCCTTGCTGATGCTGAATAACGAGGACATTTAGGACAATATTCACCCTTGCTGAATAACGAGGGTATTTAGGACAATATTCACCCTTGCTGAATAACGAGGGTATTCAATACGTTATTCACCTCCGATTTGGAAAGACTGCGTGGGCCAACTGTATTACTGGGAAACACATGCGCATTTATACTTTCTATGTAGCTATCCAGAAGAGATGTATCATTAAATTTAATAAAGTAATGAGATTGTAGGCTATAAATAGTTGTCCCATCATTCTTATAGCATTTTCCAGCGCGGCCACCTACACGACGCAGAGCAATATCATATTTTTCATTTGATTTTACATAATGGAATCCAACGGCTTCTATCTTCTTCTCTAATACCCGTGGTTCTTCTTTTTTCTCCCAAATCTGAAACACACATGGCACATCATAACCAGAACCATTTAGCACAAAGGCATTCTTTCCCAATTCCTCTGAATAAATGCAATGGAACTGTATATTAAATGCATTGGACATACTAGGCTTCGTAAAGGATTTTGGAAGGATAAATGCGATCATGTCTGCAAATTGGCAACTTTTGGCAATAAATGCTTTCGCGATAGACGATTGCCTGCCAAATGGAGGATTGCCAAACACGATGATGGGTGCGGGGGCTGTTGGCGGCGCGCTCCATGTGAGAAAGTCCGCTTTGATGATATCTGCGGATTTAGGGTCTATATCAATCCCTATCTTATTATAAGTGTCTGGGAGATGATGCAAGAAAGCACCGTCCCCTGCCGAAGGTTCTATCCATCTATATGTAGCTATGAGAGGATATAATGCATGAATTTTATCAATGCAACTCTTGGATACATCGGTATGTGTATAGAATTGGTCTTTTATATTTTTTCTAAATTTACCTGTATCTTGTCTTACCATTTAGAGCTAGCTTTTATATTTATATAGAGATTTCTTTAAAGGAAAATGTCATTTTTTACAGAGTAAATAGTTGCCATAAGCGAACATTTGACGAAGAGCTATCTGTTGGACATCGTTAAATATGGTTGGAAATATACTCTTAATCCAAACGGCAATGGGTTCATTTTTTCGCAAACATGCATGTAAATAGACTTGTTGATATATGTATTCCATTGGCAAACGATAATCTGGTGTTTCCTTGGTTATAATATAAGCTACATATCTCTGTAATTCTTCCAATTGATCGGCATTGATATAATCTTTACACGTATCTATAATTAGATGATCCATTTGTATTGTATTATATCCATGTAAAATTCTTAAGTATAGATAGAGAAGATATCCTATGTGTCATCACATTGCTTTATGGATACTCGCGGTTACGCTACTTGCAATGAGCTTCTTATTCACAAAGATGATGGAGCCATTCGTCGGTGGGTCTCGTGTTAATTGCCCAACCCGTAACATGAGTTATGACCTTCGGGGAGAAGCCTATATGCCTCCACGGATAAATCATTTGGCTTGGATGAATACCGATATTCGGGCGCTACATCCAGAGGACTGTCCTGCAAGATATTTAACCTCTGACATAGGCATTTAAGATTAAAACGTGTCTCTATATGTAAGATGTTCTATTTTATAAATAATAGATGTGATTTTATACATGAATTAAATACTGAAATGTTTGAAGGGGGAATAATTATAAATGAGCGTGTGGGTTATTATTTTAAACGAATAATTATTTGTGGAAATATTGTATGCGTCAAAGTAATACAGAAATACGTTATAGCATTAAACTTTGACCGTATTACCACGATGATTTCAAATATTCACAGTTTATATATTCTATCACAAATGAATGATCCAAATATCTTACAACTTTATGCTATATACGAAGATAGTGACCATATTTATATCGTATTTGAAACACCTTTGTATGGCTTGAGTGAAAGAACACCTTCATCTGAATCGGATATTGTCAATAACATTATCGTCCCTCTACTGGATACGATAAAGAATACTCAATACCATCAGTTTTTTATAAAATCTTTAAAATTATCAGATTTATATTATTCGACTGATAAAAAATGGAAAATTGGTTTGTATAATGACCGACTATTCTATGACAAAACAATTCAAGTATATAATGTTCCCTCAATATTATACGATATTGGAGCGATTGTATTTGAACTATTATCCAAGCATGCGCCTTATTCACATGAAGCAAGAATATTTATAGCGGACTGCACGCGGCATAATTTGGAATATATTATGAATCATGAATGGATACATACGAATAAACACTATATTCCAATAAGACATTCGTGTTCTTTACCTGAGTTTCCTGTATCATCCAGTTTTAGTTTGTCCAGACAAAACTCAACAATTACGGGTACATCTCCTCCAAATATACAAACAAAAATGACGGGGTTTAAAATGTTAAAGCAAATTTTTAAAAAAAAGTTATTAAATAGTATATGAGCAATCGCCACCCGACAACCGTATTATTTTCAAAAGTTAGAACCACTACGGGCCAGTAATAAAAACCAGATGGTTTGGCTTTCTATTGCGAAGGAATTTAAAATACACCTGATTGGCACCTATACAAACACCACGCGTAAGTTTGATGTTGCTTCTTCTAGGTTCATTTAACATACACTTTCTTATGTTCAGAGCCGACGACAATAAATTTACCTCCGCGCTGCCCTGTCTGTATTTTATGTGACTTACCTTGATATAGTGTATAGCCGCCCTGTTGGGGTCTTTGTAAGGATGCCATGAGGCGTATTTTTTCAATCACTTCGGATGGAATATATTTGGAACGAATGGACAAATGTAAATTAATGGCTCTTTTATTAATCTCGATAATTAAATATTGTTTCATATCTGCATCTAGTAACCTAAAAGGTGTATGATCTTCTCTATCTTTAATATTAATCGCTACAAGAGAACCTTCAAGGTTCATTATTTTTTGTAAATCAATGACACGATCTATTCTATTAAATACGATGTGTAAAGGTGTTTGTTTGGCCACATTTATTACTGTCCAAATGGTTGGCTCAAATTTAGAAGCCAACTTAACGATATCATCGTAGGATCTATGAAGGCATGCAATATGAAAAATGGTGTTTCCATCCGAATCCTGTTTAGGGGACGGATCTGTTTCAATATATTCCATTATTTTTTCAATATTTAGAGGATGAGATGGCATTCTCGCTGCAATATGAAGTAGTGTCGTATGCGGATCTGTATATTGCTTTAGTATATCAAGGATAGGGGCCTCATCTTGTTTAATTAAACGCACTTCTTTATTTAAAATATTTTTCGCATCATTCGGATGGCTATTTATAATAGATAAGATTGTATTCAATATATCTCTATTATTTGCAGTTCTTTTGGTGAGTGTGGTTGTTGTTCTAGAAGCGGGTGGCATACTATTAGTATAATAAGGAAAATAATTACTTTACTTTTTTCATTTTCAACGAGCTTGTCAAGGTTGGATAACTATCGCCATAGCGAATATAGGAGAACGGGTCATGCCGTTCAATGTGAATCATGCGATTGGTGCATTCCCGCACTGAATCCATATGGGACATAAGGACAATACTATGATAGTGTCCATATTCTAGAATACTTTTCAATAGAACAGGGACTTTTTCAATATTGCTTGCATCACATGCCGTAAATCCTTCATCTATGAACAGATGCTTGAGCTGTTGGCCAATGGCTCCAATGCGAGTCAATGATAGACGGAAGGCGAGTGAGATAATAAAATTCTGATAGCCACTGGCTTTATCTAGAGTGGGCTCATTGCCACGATCTTCAATCATATAAATGAATTGTTTCTTGTCATAAAGCATCTTGAATCGGAATTCCTCAAAGAGGCCAAGGAATACATTCATCTCATTATTTAGCAGTGGAATGACCTTGTTTTTGTAAATCCATTCCTTATAGCCATCGGTGCTGGTTTTATCCCCAATAAAGTGTGTGTCAAGTTCTTTAATCTCTTGATACCGTTCTTCCAAATGGCTCAATTGCTGTTCGTATTCTTGCATTTTTAGTTTATAGCCCTCGTGTTGTTCTTGGACTTGTTTAACATTAATGTATGACTGATATGCGGTTTCAAGGGTCTGAGTATGTTCGGTCAGAATGGGGTCAATTTCACGCAGTTTATGAATGGCATACTCAGATTCATATCTCTCAAAATTTTCTTTAATAGATTTTAACTTCTTCCATTCCTCTAGGTCGGTCTTGATGGTTTCAAATGTAGCTACATGCGCTTCCCAATCTTTTTGAATGCGTTGCTTCTCTAGTGACTTCTGGAATTGAAGTATCTTTTCTTCCAGAATGGTTTGTTCTTTGAGCCATTCTTGATAAAGGGCGAACTGGGTTTCGTGATGGGTCATTTCAGAGAGCACCTCTGTCCATTTCTGCAGCTCCTGTTGATAGGTATAGTTTGTCAGGGCGATATGGTATTGATTCCAATCATGATGGGCTTTCATAGCCGCGGCGGTGGAGAAGCGCTGGGCGACAGGCTCGTATTCGGTTGCCCATTCATTATAAGCAATCCATTGCTGATGCACGGATTCATAGAAGTCTTTCTCCATGAGATATTTTTCATAGAGGTTAATCTGCTGCTCACAGGTTTCCTTCTGCTTCTCCAGTTGCTTAATGGGCTTGTCCTCGGTCAATTTAGAAATATAGCTTTTCATGTTCTTGCAATAAGACATAAGGTCGCCGCGTGACGTTTCCAGGTCTTGTTTCTTTGCGTTAAATGGGTTGGTCTTACACGAATGGCATTCTGGGTTAAATGTAAGGTCTTGATAAAAGATGAGGTCTTTCTCCACATTGACTAGGTCTTTCTCATATTGGTCTAGCTCAGTCTGACGTGTCACAAGTTTTTCCAGCTTGTCTTGAATGAGCTTTAGCTTTTTCTGGATTTTTTGGTCGTTTTTCCATGTAAGGAATTCTTTGTTTTTCGCACTCCAATCGGCATAATTCACCGTATGTGTGGGTTTAATCTGTTCGCGCTCTTTCAATTGGTCGTATATGGCCTTAATTTCATGGTATTCCTCTTCGTTAAAAGTGTTGGAGACATCTTTGAGAGGGGTGGGGCAAGATGTGGATGGGGTAAGTGGTGGCGTCGTTGTGAGGTGGGTGTGGGATGCGGTGGCAGCGCGGTGGGTTGTGGAGGCTTGCCATTGTTCGTATTTCTCTTTTGTGGTGCGAATCCATTCTTCGCTCACATCGCATATGGGCTTCATTTTCATGAATTTATGTTGCTTTTTTAGCCATTTCTCCAAGTGTTTATCGCTATCTTTATAAATGGGTGTGGTCTGATAGGTGTCCAATTGTTCTTTAATCACACGAATCTTTTCTTCCAGACGAATACTAGTTTCCAAACGGGAGGAAAGCTCTTCAAATCGGGTGGGGTTATAAGCGTAATCCATTTGGTCTTTGGCTTCGCGGTAGATATCCTCAATCTCCTCTGGCACGCGGGTATCTTTCCATTGTTTGGTGCGAATCTTGATCAGCCACTGTTCTTTCAATTGCGTATATTTCTCAACAAAATCCTTGGCCTGATGATAAGTGGTCCGCAGTTCTTCCAGATTTTCTTCGGAGGCCGGCTGTTTGACCATTGTAGTAATGGTATCCATAGTGGATTTCAACTGGGTTTGAAGGTCATGATGCGCCAGTAGCGACTCTTTAATCACTTTTCCATAAAGGGCTACATTTTCTAGACGCAGCGCGGTATCCAGAATGGCTTTTTGGTCGTCTTGTTTCATGTGAAAGAAATTGTTAAGGTCTGTCTGACAAATCATGGTGCTCATGAGAACGGACTCCATGGTGCCAATATGGGTATCAATCCAACGCTCCACCATGGTGTTTCCTTCGCAAATAATCGTCTTTTTATTGTTCTCTAGATCCACCAGTGAAATAGCGACATCCTTTTGCTTGATGAGATGGTCTTTCTCGTTTTTATCTTTACCGACCTGTGTGCCAAAGGAACGATGAATTTCATAGACATCGTCACGGTTTTTTAGGAGCAGCGTTACCGAAGGCACATGCTTTGAAGCTGGGCGGCGGTCGTGAATAATCTTATCGGTATATTTCTTACCTGTGACAAGGCGGCGCATTCGGGTGGGTTCGCCATAGAGGGCAATACAGAGAATATCCAAAAAGGATGATTTACCCATGGCATTTTTTCCGTTGAGGAGGGCAATCTCATCTTGAATTTTCATAAAATCAAAAAAGTTGTTCTCCCCATAGCACATGAGGTAATTCCAGGACATGTTCATCAATTCTACGCGATTGGCTTTCTCAATGGTATCAATCCTATGCATGTTATATTCGTCAATTTGTTTCTGGATTTTATCATTTCGCTCTTGATATTTTTTTAGAAACTTATAATCGGCGGGAAGCTTTAGTAGCTCGGGGCTCATGATATATTGCGTATAGTCAATTTGGGCGACCTGTTTGAGATAATCAATCCATTTCGCGGGCGTATTTAGCTCTTCCAATGAGGTGGGTTGTAGATGGTCTTGGTCGGCGTCGCTACCGTCAGGGTTGAGGGTGAGCTGCTTTTCTGCTTCAATGGCCCAACGCTGGATTTTAGTAGGTTTAATTTGATATTTCTCTAGGATTTCCGTGCAATCCACTTCTTCAGTATTGGCAATACGAATAATAGGGGTTTTGGGAAACATAGGATCGGTTACAATGGTGGATAGCTCAAACCAGTCCTTTTTGTGAGAATGCACATACCATGTATCCAGCTGTTTCTTTAGGGTGCAAAAACCAAAGGGATTATATACCGGATGGAAGTGGGTTTGCTTCGTAGTTAGATCCCATTCCAGATAACCATGCTCTATAATGCGTTCCCCGAAATCTTGTTGAATCAGAGACCCTGGATAACCCCATTTGCAGTCGCCCGTGTGATGCACTTGTTGCTTATGAATATCTCCTAGCAATACATAATCGTATTCGGAAAACCATTCCAATGGGTAGCCATTAAAGTTTTTAAAACGTTCATAGACTTCTCTCGGTGCCACCGACCCATGAAAGAGGGCAATATGGTGGTCGGTGGGTGTGGTCACGGCATGTCGTAGCACATCTCTCGGGGGAAAGGGCTCCAGCGATTCATTCCGACCAAAGGTATTATAGGATTTCAAGGTATCACGAATATCCACCAGGGCAAAGCCGAGATTGTTTAGTGTATAATGTCCGGTTTTATTCAGATAATAGAGCGGATATTTCTTATTTGACAGGCGGGTATGGTAGAGTTCCAGTAGCGTTTCAATCATATCTGGAATCTCAGGATCATCTTGGCGATAATCGTGGTTTCCGCAAATAACGAGCACAGGGGCAATATCCAATAGGTTTGTAAAGAGTTGATTTGCCAATTTAATGCCTGCGGGCTCTATTTTGCCTTTATGATGAAAGAGGTCTCCTGTAATCAAGAAAACGGCTTTGGATAGGTCTGAATGTGCCCTGAGAGACTGAATTAGATGCTGAAAAACGACAGAATACTCTTTATAGCGGGCGCGCTCTGGATCCCCTGTGCGAATGTGAATATCTGAGAAATGGATAATTTTATCATACTGAACCTCGTGATGTGGATTTTCCAACACACGGGGCGCGTCCATCACCATCTATAGTTTAGTTAATACTATATAAACAGCAAGTCTTAAGTAGATTTTACACTATCAGAATAGGCTTGTTATAGTGCTCGCGGTATTGATGCATTATAGCGAGCTCATTTCTATGATATCTTTCCACGGTGCCATTGACATGTAAATCACCCCATTCAGCACTTTGTTCAAGGGTGCCACCATAACGCCAGCACAAGTAAGTGATGCAACAATCACTAAAATACCAACTCTGTTCAGTTGGGCTATTAACCTTACTTAGCTCACCATATATATACATCTCTTTCTTCCAATCTTCGTTTTTGGCAATATCTTTAAAGAATTGGGTATGTAAGATGGTTCCGCCACAGCCACTATACCAGATGCGATTAATGTGAGAGGGAATATCTGGGTTGCATTGTTTTAGATAGGTAGTTACTTTTTCGGGTAGGAGGGCATTTGGGTTATAACCATACATATGACCCTTTATTTGAGTGAGATCTATATCACGTAGAATAATGACATCGTCTTCTAAAAGAATAAAATGTTCTTCGTGAATTTGTTCAATGCCTTTAAAAAAACGTGTCATCCATTCAATCATGACTTCTATATCATCTACTTTATTACCAGTGGTAATATTGCGAGTATAAGGATGGTAGGTAGCTTGAAATAGTTCTGCAAGTTTTGCAATTTCTGGACGACCTGCGTCATTGATGACAGTAAGAGAAGCTAAAGGGAAATAACTGCGAAAGTTTTTTAGGACTTCATAGGTCGCTTTTAATTGGCTGTGGAAATATCCGATGGCTCCGAGCATTCGTATAAATGTTAAAATTTATGTTTTTATATGGTTTTATAGGTGGGTTTAGAGAGTCTCAAGCGACTCGGATGCAGATGTCTCTCTGGTGAGGAGGGCGATGTCTGTCACGATATTGGAGCTAATATCTCGGCGGCACATTAGGCAGCGCTGGGTGTGAATCATACCAGATTGGTGGTGGCTGCATGCTTTGACCAAACAGTCGGCATGGTATTTTGCGGCGCAGCAGGCCAGCTTGAAATGGTCTTTCTTGTCAAAGTTCTCATGGCAGATGATACATGTGCTTTCCGCGTCCTCGTCGGCATCTGTGATGCGCTTTAGGCTCTCGTATTGGATGGTAAAGCCTTTGGATTTGATTTTAATAACCCGATAGTTATCTACATTCGTGACGTTGGTGTTGCGTGGAACACGAGCGATTTTATTTATAATGTCGGACTGAATCCGTAGTAGCTGCCGCTGCAGCCGCATGGGGTCATTGAGGCGATATTTGTTGTGGCCAAAGGCTTGTGTTTGAGACAGTAGATGCTTTGATAGGCGAATGCCATGTTTGTCCTGGACGAGGCCATTACACTCAAAGTCTAGGTTGCCGAAGGGCGGGTCGTAGTGGGTATCATTCATAATCACCATAATATCCAGCATAATCGTGCGGGTGTGTTTTGAGAAAGTCCTCTGTAGAATGGCCATCTCATGGGCAAACTCCTTCTTGAAGAGCTTCATGATGGCAGGTGCCATGGAATAGGTCAGGACGTCCATCGGTCGCAGTATGATTTTGTGATGCATGATGTCACCTTCCTTGGCATCCAGGTTGGGTAGGTATTTCTTCGCGTCCCGTTTAAAGAGTGTGCGCGCTGTATATTTCATCGTAGTGAGTGTCTGCATGAGCTCGTCAAAGTGGGAGTGGTGGATGGTGGCATCAATGTCGTGAGGGATCATGACGCGGTCTTTTGACTCCGGATGAATCTCTGTGTCGGTATAAATGTCACTGTCACATGATTCACCCATGAACTCGTAATAGCTCTCGGCGGCCTTGTCACGTAGGATGACATCGCGCACAGCTCCGCCAAAGATGAGACCATTGTTGTGAATAATTGCGTCAATCACATCCGTGAAAGACACCCAGTGCGAGCGATTCACACTATCGTCAAAGGACGTCGCAGAGGACATTGTGGAGCGGTAGCGATAGCCTGTAGAGGCAGGAGGTGTGTGAGTAGCGAAAATGTGTTTGTTTGTAGCGATAGGTTTCTTAATTATTACAGGAATATGCTTTCATTTTTTAATATATTTATGTTAAATGTAAAAATTGATTTGTATTTCTATAGCTACAACTAACTATATAGATATGGAAGCATTCTACTTGGATTGGATGACCCATCCCTCCTATTGGTTTCAGCAGTCCGATGTCACAGATACCTACCTTCGGGATACATATTGGGATTTATTGGATGAGCATGAGAGCGAGAAGGATAACCCTTTGGCCTCTCTGATAGTACATGATCAATTGATCCGGCATATTGAAAGGCACTGTGCTAGCCAGCATATTATTCTCTATCATTTAGAAAAGGCATTGGAAATACATACGTCTATGAAGGGAAAATATACGTTAAATTGTCTGGAATGGTGTTTCTGGGGATTGCCTGTTCGGCATTCTGGTAATGCAAATCAAATATGTGCTCTTTTGAAAGAAGGTTGGGAGAAACTACAGGGTGCTGTGGGGACAGATGAAGATGTTACTTATCTTAGAAAGTTTATCACGGCATCCTATCAGCGTATGCCTATGAACCAAATCGCGTTTCTTTCTTACCATGTGGGGGACAGGGATACGCGTTTTAAAAAGCTGATGCCGTTTCAGAAGATTCTGGATTATTTTCCAGAGCATGCGCCAGCAGGGGGTAGTCCCCTCTTGGAATCGGTCTTCGCTCATTTTTTGAAGAAACAAGGATGCGGTCGTGTCCTCGTCTCCCTCTCTGGCGGTGTAGATTCCATGCTATGTAGCTACATCCTCCATCGGTTGGAAATACCTATGGTAGCGCTCCATATTAACTACTGTAATCGGGATGATTTAGAAAGAAATTTTGTAAAAGAATGGTGTCGTTATCTTGGTATTCCACTCTTTATTCGGGATTTGAGAGAAATTCAACGAAAGCCATGTATGGAACAGGAAATGCGAGGTATTTATGAACTATATACTCGTAATGTGCGCTTTGAATGTTATAAAACGATTACAAGGAACGTGGTTATTCTAGGGCATAATCAGGACGATTGCTTTGAGAATATCTTGACCAATCTCTGTCATCAACATAAATACGAAAATTTAAAGGGGATGCTTGACGTTCAGACAGTAGAAGGCGTTACGTTTGGTAGGCCGTTGTTGGATGTCAGCAAGGCAACGATCTATGAGGAAGCCCGTCGGATTGGTATCCCATATTTAAAAGATAGCACGCCAAAGTGGAGCCAACGGGGGCAGATTCGGGATACCGTCCGACCTGTCTTAGAACAATGGGATAAACGGATGACGGGTGCGCTGTTTGAACTGTCAAACGTCTTAGAAGAGAATGAAATGTATAAAGCACATATTGTTCAAGATTTAATCGGACGAACCGTGCTTGAAAATGGTATAAAAAGAATTGCGCTCCCAGAGATCGCGTTTGGGAAGAGTGTTTGGAAGGCGTATTTGAAACAAATTGGCGTAACAATTAAACAAAAATCATTGGATAACTTTATTAATATATTAGCGGGCACGAAAGAGTTCAAGTGCATTCTCTCTAAAGAATGTCTGGTAGAAGTGTCCTCTGGGTCAGAGGGTCTCATAATAACGTTTAAACATCCATCGTAATATCTAAACTTCTATCATGAACACTTGGAGTAATGGATATAGAAACTTCATCTATATTATGTGCCATCTGAATGACGTCATCCACTGTTTTAGGTAAGCCTTTATTTTTAAAACTCGTTTTCGCAGCGAGTAAGTCATAGATGATTTCCCAAGAAATAATTTTTGTCATTAAGTATTCTTCATTGTAATGTGTGCTTATATAGAGCTCTAGTTGATCTTTAAATGTATCTAGGTGTCCAGATAGCTTGAGCTCCAGGTTTAATTTAGAGTTTTCGCACACATTAACCTCGTAGCCGCGGAGCATTTCGCGATCATTGACAAACGGATTGGTGAAGGTCGCTGAATTATATTCTATGCGTAAGCAGTTCTTGGGGCCTGTCGCTACGTCTCTTGGTAGCCGTCCTCTCCGCCATTCCAGAAATTGTGGGTTTATAGTGTCCAGGGGAGGAATATCGGCAATATGCTTCTGTATCTTCTTGGGGATAACATGTTTCACCTTGAACGTTTTTATCACACCAGAAGAGCATGCTACTGGGTTTATTGGTGTGCCAACCAGCTTACTGGCAAGGTTCATTGCAATGTATTTCATCATTTCAAAGAACTTCTTTAAAAAGGGCAGGTCATACTTAGTAGCCGTGACTTTGGTCCAATCCGTTGCAAACGAATGAATGTGGATTTGCATGGGTTCATTTGGAGCTATCTGACCCATAATATCATACGTGCCTGGGCCAAGAGTAAATGTGTCAATCACAATTTCTATCTTATTTTGTGGTTTCACAACCAGCATACCATTTAATCTTCTACGAGACACAACGCATGAGAAGGAATAGGATTGACCTGTGGTATTCTTTATACTTAGTCCGTAAGGAAGTTCCTCTGAGGCCGCCATCATATAGGGTTTTACTTTTGTCGCAGCACGCGTGACTCTTCTGGACATTCTATTCTATAATATATGTATATAAATTTTTATTGTGTTCGTGTAATAACAGATGAATCTATACGAACTCCATGGTCTCTTGCAATTTTCTATATTTATATTTATCTTTCCTATCGGTGCCCTGATTGCCCTCTTCCGTGAGTCTATTGGGCCTTCTTGGCGGAAGTTCCATGTGGGCTTCCAACTAACCGGCGTTGCCTTGTTTCTTGTAGCTATATCTCTGGCCATCTATATGGGTTTTCATAATGTAAAAAATAAAAAACAAATATCAACTATTAAAAAGATACACCATGCATTGGGAAAAGTCCTGGCAGCAGTGATATTGTTTCAGGTGCTCTGGGCATTCTATGGTCGCAAGTATGTGGATTGGATGACATGGTATTATGTGCATATGGGTCTTTCGGCTACCATTATTTTGGGTGGTTGGACAAATATAGCGTTGGCCATTCGTATGAAAAAATCCGCCGTGTAAATTAAGATATATATGTGTCGCCTATTTGTTTTATGGAATAATTTTTCGGTTTTACCGCAATGGATGGACGCCAGTATGGTGGGTTATAAGAAATATTGTTCAAAGGGGATACTCTCTTCGGGTATAGTGGAAGTAGGCGAGAACGGTCGTCGTTATCATCAAGAATTTATTCCCAGCCCTGGCTGTTTGGATAATGAGAATAAGAATGATATACTCCATGCGCGCGCCGATACCCATTTATTGTTTTACCATACGCGTATTCCAATGGATCGTCTGGCGGATTCAGTGGTCATGAATAATATTCACCCTTTTATATTTGATCGGAGATATATTTGTATGCATAATGGGATGATACGGTTTAAATCGGATGCTCGTAGCAAATTATTAGCTACTTACGAGAACCAGATTCAAGGCACGACGGACAGTGAATTGTTCTTTTCCTTATGGCTAAGCATCCATAAAAGAGAAAAGCATGTGGATTTTGAAAAATCTATACGTAAAACGCTGGAATATACCCTACCCGAATCGTTGCTGAATATATTGATGTTTGATTCAACGGAGAAGAAGCTGTATGCCTATCGTGGAAATAAATCGCATGCATTGGTGCCACCTCTCTATATGTATAACGATGGAATTACAAATTTTAGAATGGGTGGCTATAAAATTATCCCAAAAGATACCTTTATTCTCGTAGATATCAATAAAAAATGACTGGTACTTTTATTCCACACTCCACCGCGACCAGCAAAGATGTCCCTGCCTACCTTTGGAAGCATGTTCACCTACGACGTTATTGATGATGATTACACCAACAAGTTGCTCTACTTCAAGGTCGTGCTTCTCAAGGATCTGTCCGAGTCCCTTCCCAAGGGACTGAAGGTCGACATTGCGGAGTTTGACGGTTTCAACGGCACAATCACGTTCAAGAACTTTCCCTCCCCCCAATGGGAAAATATACCGGTCTACGATGATGGCGCGGTGTATGGCACTGTGAAGCTGTAAAAAGCAAAACCTTCTTGCATTTTGTAGATGAAAAGTAGAATAGGGACATAAAATTATCACAAAAGATACCTTCATTCTCGTAGATATCAATAAAAAATGAAAGTGGTTACTTATTAGATAGTAAATCCTGTGACAGCTATCGCTATCGTCGCTGCTACTTATTCAAGTATCGCTATCGTCGCTGCTACTTATTCAAGTATCGCTACCACAATGACGTCTTCTATTCGGTATTACGAGAGGATTGAGAAGGCATTACTTCAGAATCCTAAGGCGGATGTGGTCAAACTAATGCAGTCTCTCGCCTATCAAACGAAGTGTGTTAGCTATTCATGCTATGCGATGAGCTGCCTAGCGTGCTGCTGTTGCTCCAAGTGCAGTATGGCCTGTATTGAAGAGGCCGATGTCGGTATCTATTGGGGCGATACCCTAAAGGTATATACTGGGATTTCACCAGAGGGCACTCGTCGCATTTTCCTAGAAGGTATGAATACTCTACGCACTATTGGTGAGCGAATTGGCCGCTATATTCAACAAGAAACCACCCTGATGAACCAGTGCTCTGCTACAGGTAATGTTCCT